>Ga0208195_1001388_pt1 | contig 26786 bp, 22 predicted proteins | sample AD_UKC077_MetaG_FD_184441 | JGI IMG/M metagenome (GOLD analysis project Ga0208195, IMG submission 184441) | Active sludge microbial communities of municipal wastewater-treating anaerobic digesters from USA - AD_UKC077_MetaG (SPAdes) (version 2) | ecosystem: Engineered > Bioreactor > Anaerobic >... | reverse complement strand
ATTATCGAAGACTGGATCAGAGAGTACAACACCGAGCGCCCCCACCAGGAACTCGGCTACCTCTCCCCAGTCGAGTACAAACAGAAATTAGCCGCGTAATTGGCATTGATTCCAGGGGGTCATTACACTGGGGTGTACCCCAAGCTCACTCGTAATGTCCTTCTGATAGACTCCTTTTCCAATCTGTGCTTTAATCTCAATCCAGTCCTCCTCATTTGAGCATCGGCATACCCTCCAGAGTTCATCCAATCCCTCTGAAGGTACTACGCCTCGCTCAATTCGGGGGACTTTTTATTCCGATATTTTTGGGACTTTTAACACCGGCAATGACAAAGGGGCTGTTCTCAAGGTCGATGAAGCTGCACAGCCTATAGCGGTTATGGATGATGAATTCCCGCACCATGAGCATGGGGTTTTTCAGCAGCGCCTTGCAGCGATCCCGGAAAAAGATGTCGTTGTATTGCCAGCGGCCCTGGGGGTTGCGCATGAGCACCATGGCGGTGGTTTCGGGGCACTCGTTCTGGATTACTCCGATATTTTTTCGTGGGAGATAATCCTTCATCTCCAGCAACAATGGAAAGTTCTGTCCAAGAATATGCACATGTCCATAGGGATTCGCCAGACACTGTCAAAGGAGCGCGATCCTTCTGGTTTTCCTGCTCATGCGCGGCCTCCATTGTTCACATAATACAAAGACAACAAATGTCTGAAAGACAATAGAAGGCTGATAGAAAATCCATTTGATAAACCCTGCGGCTATGCAAAAGAGTGCGTTGCATGTGATATTTTAAAGTCCATACCTTCAAGCGAAAAAGTCTGCCGTAGGAAGGATACCGAACAGCAGGTATGTATGAGCGATTGAAAAGACATCGTCTGAAAAAATGGATGATGCCCCCGGCAGGAATCGAACCTGCGACACCAGGATTAGGAATCCCAAAACCTTGGGCTTTACCCAGCATGATCCCTTTTGAGTAAGCACGATAAACCTTGACCCATCCACAATATCGTGGTTGATTTAATCCTATGTTGTACCATAAAATTTTATCTCGTCTGCTTACTATGTGCTTACTTTTCGTAGCCACGAGAACAAGGAAAATGCATGAAAAAGCCCGATGAGAAAGAAAACATTAAGCTTACAAAAACAGTAGTAGATGCCCTGCCCCTTCCAAGGCAAGGTCAGGTCTTTGTATGGGACTCAGAGATAAAGGGCTTCGGCGTGAGATTGAACCCGACAGGGATCTCTTACATCGCCCAAAGCCGGGTTAATGGTCAGTCGCGACGGGTCACGATAGGAAAGCATGGCCCCTTTGCACCGGATAAAGCCCGCAAGCGTGCGCTTGAGCTTCTGCGTGACATGGCAAACGGCATTGATCCGACCTTGGAAAAACGCCGCAAAAAGATCCAGAGAGTAACTCTCGAAGATGTTGTTAAGGCGTATATTAGCGACCGCGACCTGAAGGCCAATAGTATCAGGGACATTAACAAACATCTGGATAGTTCTTTCCAGGAATGGAAGGAGCAGCCCATCACCAAGATAACCCGTGATACTGTCCTGGACCGGTTCCGCGAGCTTTCCGAGAAAAGTAAGGCTCAGGCGAATCAGGGCTTCAGGATATTACGAGGCCTTATCAATTATGCACAGGCCACGTATCGACCGGGGGGCAGGCCCATCATCATAGAAAATCCTGTCAAGGTCTTAAGCGACGCTCAGCTGTGGCATGTCATTCAGCCAAGGGCACGGAAAATACCCAGTGATAAAGTGGGCATGGCTTGGAACGTACTGCAGAGCATAAAGGATACTCCTTCGGTTGAGAGGCCCGGGCACTCGATGGTCGATGCCGTGCGGTTCTGTCTCTTGACTGGTGCCAGGTGGGGAGAGGTAACGGGATTGACATGGGATCGGGTAGACCTCGAAGATGAAACGTGGTTCCTTCCGGACCCAAAGAACCACCAGCCTGTGACCTTGCCCCTGTCTTCCCATGCGCTCGAAATGTTGAAAAATAGGCCACGGATGGAGGGCAACAACTATGTTTTTAGTTCGAATAAGAGCAAGAGCGGCCGCATCGGGCCGGGAAGGTTTGTGACGAACCAAGTTTCAACGGCCCTGGGCATTGAGATTTCACCTCACGACTTGCGGCGCACCTTCCGATCGATTGCCGCCGATTGCGGTATCGAGCTTTGGAAAACCAAGCTGCTCATGAACCACAAGCTGAGCGGGGATGTAACGTTGGGAAGTTACACCGAGAAAAGCGACCTTAGATACCTGCAACCCGAGGCACAGCGAATAGGCGACTGGGTCCTGCGGCAAGCACAGATCGCATCCAATGATAAGGTAGTCGATCTGGAGCGCGCCAGGGCAGGGAAGACATAGGCAAAGCGATGTCGGAAAAGAAGAAGGACCAGAATGATTTAACCGCGCTTAAAGAACAGACAGCAAAGGCCCACCAGAAATTGATAGAGGACATCTATTCTAACAGGCCAAGGGCCGCACTTGAGGAACCGAGGCTCGAAGACGAGGAGGTCGAAGAAAATCCCTTTAAATGTCTCGACGACCAGAAACGACGAGCCTTTTTGAAGGATCATCCCATAATAGTACGAGCCATGGAGGAAACCGGGAAGTCCTTGAGGTATCTCATGAACGACCTGTCGATAGAGCCGAGCGATGAAGACCCCAGGAGTTGGGCGGTATCGCACACAATGACCCTCTGTGCCCGCACACCCGAGGAGCAAGGCAAGATGGCAAGGACCGGACTCGCGCTTCAAGAAGCGGCCTGGGTCATATGGTTCTATCGGGGCAGAGGAACCTATCAGCAGCGAGGCTGGGTGAAATCACTGATTGACAAAGCGATTATGACTCCTACCTTTGAACATGGACAGAGACTCTCTGGGCGTCGGCCTGGACAAAGATTCAAAAGAAATGAAATCTTAGATAGGGAACTCAAGAAAATACTGGACATCTTGGGGCCGGATGCCATTTTTCATAGTAGAGCTACGTGGTATGAAGGCCCTCGGAAAAAAACCGTCATAAAGGAAATCGAGAAGAAATCCTTGGATGGGGATGATTTTTTCAAGGAAGTGGATTTTGAAAATGAGACAGTATGTATCATGGTCAGGCACCGAGAGAAGGATATCCCGTTCAAAACGATACAGAATAGGCTGACCAATATTAAAAAAAATTATCGATAATATTCTTTATATCCAACTCCTTGCTGCACATCCTTGTGCGGAAATTAGTCCTTAACAAAATTTTTTGTTCCCGAAATGCGCCATGCCGGGAACCACGTCCTTTATAGTTCCCTCCAAGACGGGAGGGCGCTTTAATTTGGCACCCCCCCCAAAAAACAACATTGGAGGAAACATGGACCTACGATTAACCTTTCTCAACACCAAAGAAGCGGCACGAATCCTCAAAGTCAAGCCAAACACGATGGAAATCTGGAGGCTTAAGGGGAAAGGCCCAAAGTTTTACCGTATATCTGGGAGAACGGTCCGATACCGTTTATCCGACCTTATGGGATTCGTAGAAAATTCCGTAAGAACCAGCACCTCTGATGAGGGGGATTCGTGATGGGCGCCCACAACCAATACACACAAACACCGGACCCCAAAAAAGCACCCCGAGCCAAGCTCAGCAGGAGAAAGGCTATTCGCGAGCTATGTCTGGATTGTTCGGCATGGAGCACCAAGGAAGTATCGCAATGTGCGATGACCAAGTGCCCGCTCTACCCTTACCGGATGGGGAAGGGAAAACAGAGTCCGACGGCAAGGAATAAAGCAATACGAGCTTACTGCCTTTTTTGCTGCATGAACCAGCCAAAAGAGGTCCGACTTTGCCCTTACGCGGGCTGCCCTCTTTTCCCATTCAGGATGGGTGGATCGAGTAGTCAGGATGCCTCTCTTTCTCAAAAAAACGACATATACGGGGGTAATTCCGAGGACCGCGCAGGGGACGAGGATGATTCCCTTATGGGAGACAACTATGAGGTGTCCTGATACCCTCAAAACGGCGCGCGAGCGACGAAAGTGGTTGGAAAGAGAACTGCCGTTGTCCTCTGAAATACAGCGCTCGGAAGCATACCGGGCGCTCTCTGATAACACCAAGATTATATTGATGCTGATGCTACACAAGAATCGGCGTCACGGGAGGGGCAGATGAAGGCCCCCGACCCGAAAGTGCTCAAATCGAAAGGCTGGTATCATGAGCGCGACTTGCGGATGACCCAGGAGATGCTGCGGTCAGAAGCGTTTATCTCTATGACGCGCATTTCCGTGTATGTCCTGCTGCTGCTCCTTTCCCGGCGGACGTGGAGCTACGAGAGAAAAGGCCGCAAGAGAATACCTGTTTTTCAAACAACCGGGCTTAAGTTTCCGTACACCGAGGCGGAGGCATACGGTATCGGGAAAAGGCAGTTCAGGCGGTGCATCATCGAGCTCGTCGAGCACGGTTTCATTGAGATAGAAAGACAGGGCGGCCAGTTCCACGGCCACCGGGAGTGTAACGAATACACCCTCATCGATGACTGGAAGTTCTACGGCACCCCTCAGTTTACCCCACGGACAGTACCAAAGGGCGTGTGCTTCAGCGATTCTCTGGCCCGATACAACAGGGCTAGGGCATCCAGGAAAGCACGAGGCTCGGCAGAAGAAAATATATCCGAGTGTCGTGGGAGACAACCGAGCCATTGTCATGAACGACAACCGAAGGTGCAAAAGTCATGAGTACAGGGGTGGCGTGAATGACAACCGAGAAAAATGCACCCAGAATCGGCAAGACAAGCTCACACGCCTGTTTAGGGCGTGTGAGCCCAATGAAGTCCATAAATCCCCAATGGTTGTCATGTGCGACAATACTATCTAGAAAGCCAGGGGTAGGGGGTAATCTTTCTCGTCTCACAGCCAAAGAACGGGAAGGGATAGAGCGTATACCCCGCAGGCGGAAGTCACGGGGTCTCCAGTCCAAAAGGCTGGAGACCATGGAAGTCCAGGCCTGCATAGGAAGCGAAGTGGTCCCCGGACAGACACGCCTGGAATCAGGCTATCCCATTCATTGCGACCTCGAATCCCCAGGAATGCCGGTATCGCTTGGGCAGAAGCAAGAGAGCCGGTGGGGTCTAAGGATTTAACGAAGGAAAAGAGACAGGAAACAGAAGATTAGGAGCAGGAAGGCCAGAATCTCAAAAATTCATCTTACACAACTGGAGGAAAAACAAATGCATCGCTATGAATTTCACGAGATTGCGGCTTTATTTCCCATGATGGACGACAAGAAGTTGGCCGAGTTGGCTGAGAGCATTGCTTCTCAAGGATTGCTCATGCCCGTCGTGCTCTTTGGGGGGAAAATTCTTGACGGGCGCAACCGCTACCTGGCCTGTCAGCAGGCGGGGGTAGAGCCCAGGTTTGTCAATTTTGAGGGTGATAATCCCTGGGAATACGTGTGGTCTACCAACGCCGAGAGACGGCACCTGACCGACGGACAAAAGTATCTGATATGGCTCAAGAAAAATGAGTTGAGCACAGAGTGGGAAGCGAAGAGGCGGTTCATACGAGATGAAGCGAACCTCAAGAGGAGTGAGGCCACCAGGGGGCAACCAAGAAGCGAAGACGGCACGCGGCTGGTGTCAGGTGGCGGTACCGATAGTACCGCCACCTGTGGTGGGCATCCGTCCCGTCAGCTAAAGGCCGAGGCATCGAAGACGAACCGGGGCGCTGTTGCAAAGGGTGACGTGCTCTATACCAAGCGTCCCGACCTGGCAGAGAAGGTCATAGCCGGGGCGGTGAGTATGGAAGCGGCCCTGCGCGAGGTCAAGAATGAAGAGGTTGTAAGGCAGCTTGAGGATATCAAGGGGCGCGAGGCCAAGCAAGCCTGCGGGGTCTATGACGCCATCGTTATCGACCCGCCTTGGCCTATGACCAAGATTGACCGGGATGTACGGCCAAACCAGACCGCCTTTGATTACCCGGTAATGAGCATCCAAGAGTTGGAAGGATTAAAGATCCCGGCTGCGGGTAACTGCCACGTATGGCTGTGGACCACGCATAAATACATGAAAATGGCGTTTCATCTCTTGGAAGTATGGGGGTTGAGGTACGTCTGCACGTTTGTATGGCATAAACCAGGCGGTTTTCAGCCGTATGGACTGCCTCAATATAACTGCGAATTTGCCCTGTATGCCAGGAAGGGAAGCCCAAAGTTCATTGACATAACCGAGTTCTTCACTTGCTTTTCCGCTGCACGCGGGCGGCACAGCGAGAAACCGCTCTCATTCTATGAGACTGTTCAAAGGGTGACGGGGGGAAGAAGGCTCGATATGTTCTCGCGCCGGAAGATTGAGGGTTTTGACGGGTGGGGGAACGAGTCATGACCTGGGCCTACGACAAGCGCTTAACGGACAGGTTCTTGCCGGAGATAAAGGCCATTTTGGGCAGGTATCTGATTGAGGAGCCTCCCGCTTGGGAAGACCAGCAGCACAACACCGATCTCACGGTTTTAGGGCTAGGGCTCTTGAGGGTGAGTGTCAGGGTCAGGAGCGTACAGTATTTGTTCCGGTACGGGAATGAGATCACCTTTCGCACATCGAGGCCCAGTGGTGCCCGCACCGAGCTATCAAAGATAATAGGGGGTTGGGGGAATTATTTCTTTTATGGGTTTGGAACAGATGATGCCAGGCTTGTATTGTGGACCTTATGTGATTTGGAGGTATTCCGTCTGTGGTATAGTGAGCGGCTCTACAGGGGGGAACATCCCGGCAAGAAGCAGCATAATGGCGATAACTCAAGTAGTTTTCTTGCCTTTCGGTTCGATGAATTGCCTGCGGAATTCATAATCGCGCGATCATCTGGCGGGAGTTTTGACCCAAGATGAGCAGAGACCAGGACGTGTGGCTTGCAAAGCACACCTTTTTTTGTGAGCGCCTGCGGTGCCGTATGACCCCTGAATACTGCAGGTTTTTACAAGGGCTCTACTCAGAGAGCGAGAAGATTCCGCTGGCGGTATGGATGGATGCGTGTTCAGGCCGGAAGAAGGTCTTGGCGAACATCCGGCGTCCTGCCGCGTGCGCCACCTGCCCAAGGCGAGAAAAAGGTTAGCTATAAAAGGCCCCATTCCACCCCCCGTTGGCTCGTGGCGATAATCTTGGCCGGGTATTTTGCCCCACGTACGCGCGTGCGAGGGACGTCTACCAGGCTGAAGCGAGATTCACGGGGGATACCAAGCGCGAGGGCAAAGAACGTCGCGGGACCGATAGGCCTGCGACATGCGGCGGCATCCGTCCCGTCAGCTCAAGACAGAGTCGTTGAACGCGACCTGACCACCGTCAAGAAAGGTGTTTGCCGAGTGGACAGAGAGGAAGGCAACCTCATGTTGAGAAATGATGAGACTTTGATGGTGGTGTAGGGGCCACTGAGAGAAGAGCATCTTTGAAGGATGTTGAGGTTTTCATGTTAAAGAGCCAGTCAGGTCAGGGGTGAGGCATCCTGAAGGAACCTGAAGCCTTAGCGCATACTGGCATCACCATGCCTGAAATACCCTATGAGATTTTGAAGGCTTACACCTGTGATCTGAACTCCTACCCAGGCAAGCTCTTGGTCGAGCACGACAAACTCTTTGGACGGCAGAAGTGGCTCCGGTCGTTGAGATATGGGATGGCGATGTATATAAGTGTAAACATCGTCAGCCCTTACGTGGCGGGTGTTACGAAGTCGTCCCTCATCCGGAAGGCCGCAGACGAGCCGCTCTCAACGAGGATGTCGAGCAGGAAGAAAACCGCTTGCCGGATATCAGGGTTACGCTTCAGTTTCAGGGGTCTTCCATATATATGCCTTTGCAGCAGGACTTCTAGAAGAAAGACCGTATCGGTTTTCGCTAGCATTGCCTGGGGATTTCCACGCTTTAAGAAATTTGCGATATGGACGAAGGCTTCTGGAAGCGATTGCTCGCCAATCTGATAGAGGAAGCATACGTAACTATCGAGCACTATAGATGAAGGTGGCAAATCTCGGAAAAGAGTGTCAATGTGGTTGGCATAGCCCTCTAAGCTTTTCCAATGCCTGACATTTTCTTTCCACCCTGAGATGAGAAAAATAGCAGACAATATCTCACTGCCGAACGGATGTTCATCATCAAGCCCCTCGACCCAATTCGCTTTTCTTATTCCATCGGCAAACAGGCCCCACAAATACCAGTAGTGTGCCGTATTCGGTCTACTGGCCTCGATTCCTGTCAGGCCCAAGACAATATAATGAATTTCGCGGGGATGTTGTTCAATCGCATCTAACACGGGACGCAAAGCCTTAAGCGCAGAAGCCGATGTGGTTTGCATAACGAAACGTTGCAGTAGTTCTGACAAAGCAGCTTCGGCTTCGAAATTTCGTTCACGTCGATGCGTGCCATTATCATCTGTGTCCCACCAGCCGACAAGTGTTCGGCTGACTCGCGCAAAAGCATCGACAGCCATAGGGTCTTCCGGAACTTGACTAAGAATCGCAAGCATTCTGCCGATGGCTTGAGCCCCATATCCTTCAGAGATATCCAATTTACTGAACGCATCTTCATCGATTGCTTCTTCTTGCCAGAACTGCTGACGTACGGTGGTTGCGGCCTTTTTGATAATTTCTTCAAAGCTAAGTTGCTGCTCGTATATCTGTCTCTTTTTAATCACCCACTCATGATCGACGAGGGTGGCCTCAGTTGCAATTGCATTAACACAACGCAGTGCCGTGGCTCGATCGACAGCCCAGAACTGGTCGTCGATGCCCCATGTTGCGTACCACCGAACTTCTTCGATTGGGTGAGTGAGCGCAGTCGCGAGGGCCTGGCGAACGCAGATCGATTGTTCCTCGGTTAGCGGTTTGTGAAGCAGCAATGGGACTGTCGAAGCGCATGAACGATCGGCTGCCATCGGGAACCTTTGCATGCGCTCGACATGTTCCCACTGATCGGATTCACGGAATATCTCGGAACAGACTACGGCAATGCACCAATCACGCTCATCGACAGACATCTCTTCCCAATGGTCGCGAACGCAGACAGCAGCAACAATACCAGGTCCGTGTCTACTACCACCAGCTTGCTCAGTCTCGCGGTCCATTGTTTGAGCCTCGACTAGCTTTTCCTTCCACAGAGACGGGTTATGATTTCCGTTCTCATGTTTGAATGCTTGAAGGCCCCATACCAGTATGCTGAGCCGGGCATTCATTGAACTGGATTGGGCCGCACTCTTGTCCACCATCGCCTGAACATCCGGGTCCGGAGGCTTAGGCTCAAATTTAATATATGGTTTTGTAGACTCGCTGGTACCACCTCCTTTATCAAGATTCTCTTGGATATTCGTGTCAATGACTGTGTACTGGCGCAGGTCCATACGATGAATAGCAAGGCGCCAAATCAGATCACTCTCATCCTGCTCTGTGTTTGGCGGTAGTTTTGCCAGGTGCTGGTCGAGAATAGCGTGCACACGCAAAAAAAAAGGTCCAGTTTGAAGGTTGAGGATCGCAGCTTCCAGATCTTGTCCTCGGTGCGGTAAATTGTTCGCATCTTGGCGCTCTGAGATATGTATTTTGTAGTCTACCCTGAGATTGGGAAACATACCCGTCAATGCAGAGGCCTGAGACTCGCCTGCCATACGGTGGCGATCGAACATTATGTATTCGGGCGCGCTAAGAAGAATCAGCAGCGCCTCGCCGGAAGCATGTGGATATGCAGTGGCGACACTAGCCACAACCCCAGCCAGCACTGCCGATTCGCTTCGGCGTAGGATATCAACCAAAAGATCATCCAACTGAGTGGGATATTTCCTCGCGTATTCAAGAAGCCACTTTTCCAATGCCATCAACAGGGATTGAAGCACATAGGGACCTACCGATGTACCTCGGTACAAGTTCCAGAGCCTCGGATTTCCCCATTGCTTTTTGGTGGTTCCATCAGCAAAGGTCAACTCGATTTCCCATGCGGGCTCAAGCGGGTCATGCACGCGAGGATGAGCGTACCAGTAAGCGCTGTGGTTGAAGATTCTAATATAGAAGTCGAGTGCCTTCCGGGGATGATATTGTAGCAGAAAGATCCAGGGGCCGCGAAAAGCGCTCGCAGGAAAAAAGTCATGACGAAGGCTTTCTTTAACCCCGAAATAATGACCAAGACCCAGCGAACTTAAGGATCTTTCTTCTGGAAGATCACTTTCTGAGATAAGCAGGTAGTCTATTGCCACTGATATAAAAAGATCCGGCAGGTCTCTCGCTGCTTGCATGCCATCAATGGTGCTAAAGAGAATTTCACGGAAATCTTCAGCGACGCGATCACGTTGCTGTCTTTCCTTTACAGTGCCACGCAGAATAGCCTCGAAACGAACTGCGTCTGCCTTTGGAATCTTCGCGATCACCTTGAGCGCACGCTTACGCAACTCTTCTGACCTAAAGTAGTCCAAGCTGTGATAGCCAAAGCCTGCCAAGATGGAATGGGCGATGCCAGCTACAGCCTCTGCACCATCGATTTCCGGTTCCTTACTGCTGACACTGCGGGCCGCATCTTCAATCAGGCCAAGAAGAAGTGGACGATCTTGTGGTGCGAAGCTATCAATCCTGCTGTATACTATTTTCAATATGATCGCCCATGCTGGGCCATCAGGCACGTTGAATACCGATCCATGGCCTGCTGCCCCTGCCAACCAAACAGGTGTTTTCAAACATGCAACACGAAGCACCTGAATCATACGTTTGAGGATGGCCTTATCATTCCCCCAGAGTTGGGATTCATGCCTTATGAGGAACGCTGACACTGATGGTGCCATCAGAAGAGATACAATCGTATCATCACGGAACTGTGAGCTGATTTCGGTTTCAAATATTGCGGCCCTGAACAGGCGGTCTGCATCATCGTGGTTTCGTTCGATGAGTTCGGCGATCCACTTACGGTAAGAGCGGCGAATAGCAGGGTGTGTGCCTATTACGGCAGACAGGTCTTTAAACGATTCTTTGTACGTGAGGTGTTGCTCATCAAGCCATTTCAAGATCGCCCAATCCTCAAGGACATCATGTGCAGGTGCGACAAGGGACGGATTCTCCTCAGAGGACACGATAAGAGAATCTTGTCTCTGAGCGTCTAAAACCGTAGGGTCTAAATCATTGCACATGACATAAGCAGAGAGTGCCCGCGCGCGACGAACCGCAATTTCCTGAAAGACCTCTTCACGGCGTCGCGCCATCCCGGGTAGAGCGCTCATCTCGGCTCTTACGATTTGCCGCCAAAAGAGATCCCGGAATTCGCGCTCGCTCTCAGGAACAGGGCGTTCTTCAGACCAAGATATTTCGAGCGCTTTATCAATGAAGTAAGGGTTACGCAATACTTCTCGCAGGGCAGGATTCTTTAAAGGGCGTACAAGCACAGGAAGAGCCTCTTCGATCTCTGATAATTCTGAGTCTTCCAGAGGTGGCACGCCCACAATAGTGTGATTGATTCCTGCGGGCTGCAGAAAGCTAGCACGCACTAAATCAGTCGAATAGTCCCTGCAGGTGAGTATGAGGTACATGCTACTGTCTTGTGCAACCATGCACATGAGATCGCTAAAAGCATCACGTGTTGTCTTTTCGAGAAGACGCTCGACACTTTCGATAAGAATTACCTTGCGGCCTTGAGCCGCAAGAATCGCAGATAGAGCTTGAGCGTTTCCAGGAATCTGCCCTGCTTGTAGCGTCGCGTCAATGTGTGCCTGCGCGAATTCCTCTACCCGAAAGCCAAAGACGAAGTGGTCCTTCAAGAGAATCGTGACCGTATCCTTACCTATCACGGACTTTCCACTACCCGCAGGGCCGGATACGATCACCACCTTGGCGGTCTCTAATTCATCGAGCACCTTCTGGACGAGAGCGGCACGTTGCAAGTGGAAGCCCTGACCTATCGTCGGACGGATTCTGCTAAGGACAGGCGCGGTATGGCCCTTGAGTGCATTCAAGATGCGCCGTTCGTGCATGTCGAGCGACCCATGGCGTTGTAACAGATCATCGGGCAAATCGGCACGGCAAAGACTACATGCTTGTGGTATCGCATAACTCGCGCAAACCAGTAGCGAGTTCCACGTGGTGGATGCGATATCCAAGGCATTACCTTCCGTTACCGTGTGAGCCAGAAGGTTCTTGATCTGGGCTTCGGTCTGCCGTGTGGATGTATGAAGGTCCAGACTGAGCACATATAGTAGACGCAAAAACGACCAGAGATCGGCTGCCTTGACAGTATCACCTTCTAGATCGGCTATGATCTTGCAGAGATCTGCACAGTACTCGACCGACTTCTTCGATATAAAGCCCTTCGTGGTCAGTCGGTGCTCAAATTCTGCACCGTCACGGGCCGCTCTGGCACAATCGAGAAGCCCTACGAAGTTCTCAAGAAGAGTATTGGCGCCACGCTGAGTCACAAGTACAAGCCGGTCATCCGCCGCAGAGAAGTGATCCGTACTCTTGAAGTCCTTCCAGAAATCTGCAATGGCCTTTCTGCATTCGTCGTTCACTGAACTTATGGTGAAGTTTTTTTTAACCTGTCCTATGAGTTTCTGATCAGTTCTTCCTGGGCGCTCGCAAGCAACCAGAAAGTCATCGGTATTCCACCCCAGGTGCTCTGTCTGGAAGCAGACCTCCTTGACGGTCGTCTCGATCAGAATTGGCGGAATACCACCCACAAGCAGTTGTGCGAGCCAGTATGCCGCAACATGTTGTTCGAAGATGTTCCCGGCCCCACCTGTGGAAGCAGAACTTGAAGTGCGTTGTTCAGTCAAACAAACACCCCTTTAAAAAATCGAAAAAGCCTTTCTTGCCAGGTTCTCTTGCCCAGAGTCGCACATCGAAACATCAGGCGCACAGGACCTTGTTTCCCCTTTCATTTCATGCCACCACTGCCGATCCATAGTACGGTGAAGGCACTGTGGGATATACACGGTATACATGCCGATAGACCTCTTCTGCGCGGGCCTGCACGTCTTGATCGGTGTACTGATTCACAGGGAGCCCGGTCGAGTCATTCCAGAGAAAATCATGGATGGCCTGGCGAACGGCATCGCGCGTAGCCTCCTTATCCCGCCAGTGGTCGATTCGCAGTTTGTGTTCTTTGATCGTCTCAAGCAGTTCCACGGCGATAGCCTTGATGCGCCTGATCTCAGGGGCCGACAGATCAGGCTTTTTTAAGAGGTCGAATACGGCCAGTGATTCCTCGTCAAGGCCTTCCCGTACGGCGCGGTTTTCTTCCTCGTTCATATCACTAACGAATCGCAACAGGTCCTCGAACGTTTTCTCGATGGTCACCCTGTCCTTCTCGCGGTTATACTCGGCTATGATCCCTTCATAATGCCTCTGAAAGTCGGTGCGCAGCGGGTTCTGCTGAAGCAGTCGCTCAAGACGCTTTTCGATGACCATTTTGAGATTCTGTACGGTGGTCCGCTTGGCAGGGCTGCGTTCGAATTCCTTGCGTAGCCTGTCGAAGTCGATCCTGCTGATATCGTAAGGCTTGAGATCCTCACCCACACAATCCGGCATGGTTTCTATCGCCTCATCAACCACGCGGTGCAGTTGCCGGATGATGTCGGTGATGTCCGCCTTCTCTCGGTCCTGCTGAAGGCTCTTATAGACGATGTTTATTGCGCTGTAATCTCCGCGATAGGGGTTGACACCCTCGACCGTAATGCACGCCTTGAACTTCGTGAACACCGCCCGGCACATCACCTCGAAGCGTTTGCGAGTCTCGTCGTTCTCGTTGGCCGCCTCTTTTGCAGCGAGAATGGCCGCATTCCTGGCAAATCCCGTCAGGGTGATAATATCGTTTAAAGACGCGCCCCGCTTAGTCAGGAATTCCCGCACAAACGCGATTGCCTCGGCCAGATCGGCCAGCAGCTCTTCTTCCGGCTTGGCGGGTTCAGTTTCGCCGCCTTTACCGCCGCGACCGCCATCACCAGTCCCCGCAAATGTCGCTAAGGCCTTTCTAAGGTTTTTGAGTACGCCGCAGTAATCCACGATCAGCCCGTTGTTTTTTCCTTCGTTCACGCGGTTTGCCCGTGCGATAGCCTGCATCAGTGTGTGCGCCTTGAGAGGCTTATCCAGATACAGCGTCGAGAGGCTCGGCACGTCAAAGCCCGTCAGCCACATCGCACAGACGATGGCGATGCGAAACGGGTGTTCTTCTTCCTTGAATGCATTATCCAGCTCCATAGATTGCATGTCGTGGAACTGGGGCTTTTTCCTCATTTCCTCTGGAAGATCCATTCCGTCCTTGATCAGGCGGCGGTGCACCGTGATGTCCAGGCTCCACTTGCGGAACTTCTCCACTTCACCTTGCTCTTCACTGACAACAACCGCTATGCGACTCTGGCGCATCCACTCGATCTGGCGACGCAGATGCTGTTCTTCCTGCTCGTCTGCTGCCGATGGCAGCGCCGCTTCCAGCTCGGCGATCCTTTCATCCCAGTATGTAACGATAAGGTCGTACATCCGCACGCAGGTGATCTTGTCGATGCACACGAGCATGGCCTTGCCGGTTTCCCACGCCTTTGAGTAGTGCTGCACGAAGTCCCGCGCCACCTGGTCCAGCCTTTTTCCGGCCGTGATGATATGGTAATCGCGCTTGAGCTCTTGCTCAAGGCGCTGCTCCACGTCGATATCATTTGTTTCCAGTTCTTCAAGCTTCTCTGCGATCCTCTCGTTCAGATCACCCACCGACACACCGAGCTTATCACCCCGTGCTTCGTAGTACAGGGGAAGCGTGGCATGGTCGTCTACCGCCCGCTTGAAGTCATAGGTCGATACGTACTCCCCGAACACTCGCCTGGTGATCTCGTCGTCCTTGAACAATGGCGTTCCGGTGAACCCGATATAGCTGGCGTTCGGCAGGGCATCTCGCATATTCAACGCCAGCATCCCGTACTGCGTGCGGTGTGCCTCGTCCGTGATGACGATCACATCATCACGCGGGGTGTAGCCGATATCCGGGTCTACTTTCTGATTGAACTTTTGGATCAACGAGAAGATGTACGACTTGTGCTGGGACAGAAGCTGGCATAGATGCTCGCCATTGCTCGCCCGGCAGGGATCCTTGTCATTGTTCACCACGCCGCAACCGGCGAACGTTTTGTATATCTGCGTATCCAGGTCATCGCGGTCGGTCAGCACGAGAAATGTGAAGTTTCCGCCTAGCTTGCGATGGATTTTTCGCGTGAACATCACCATCGAGTAGCTTTTTCCCGCCCCTTGGGTGTGCCAGAACACGCCCAGCTTGCCGCCTCGGCTCTTGCGGTCACAGACTGCCACGATGGCCCGGTTGACGCCCAGATACTGGTGATTACGGGCCAGAATTTTCTTTGTCTCACCGGTAGAGTCATCGAAGAGGATGAAATTCTCTACCAGGTCCATGAAGTTCTTCTTGTCGCACACGCCTTTGAGCAGCGTTTCCATGTCCACAACCCCGGGCTCTTCCTCAGCCAGTCGCTTCCACTCGTGAAAATGCTCGAACCGACTGGTTATCGAGCCGAGCTTCGCGTTTACGCCGTTGGCCAGAACGATGAGCGCGTTGTGGTGGAACAGGTGCGGAACCGTGTCTTTGTAGTCCAGGAAGTTTTTCTCGTAAGCGGTGCGGATGTCTTTGTAGACGTTTTTGAGTTCCATGAATAAAAGCGGCAGGCCGTTTACAAACCCGATGATGTCTGCCCTGCGACGGTACAGGTCGCCCCGCACCCACAGCTCTCGCACGCAGAGGAAGTCGTTGTTCGTCGGCTCACCGAAATCGAACACCTTAAGACGCTGGCGCTCTCTCTGACCCTTGTCGTTGCGGAAGGCCACCTGAACACCATCACGGATCAGGTCGTACTTTTCCTTGTTCATTGCCACGAGCGACTGTGTTGCAGCTATTGCTACGATCTGCCTCACCGCGTCATCGTACGCCGCCTCAGGCAGTCCCTTATTCAGCTCAACCAGCTTGGCTCGCAGAATCCGGGTCAGCACCACATCCCGATCAGACGAGCGCCCGAGCAGGCTGTCCGGTCCGAAGTCCTCGTTGTTGTATGCATACACCGAATCCCAGCCGAGCTGATGTTCCATATATTCGGCGGTGGTCTTCTGGACGAGGTTATCTTCGGTATAGGCCGTCATCTTTCCTCCCACAGGCGGGAGAGAGGCACTGCGTACAGACTCTCGCCAAAGGGAACCACGGCATCCCCGTCATACAATACCACACCGGCAACAAGGCGTGCGCCCACGGCATTTTGCAGCTTACGCAGACCCCTGAAGTCGGCGGAGGAAACGGTCGCTGCGGCCTTGACTTCGACACCGGTAAGTTTTCCGCCTGACTCTAACACTACATCCACTTCATCCCCATCCTTGTCGCGGAAATGATGAAATGCAAACGGCTCTTCATGCCAACTGGCCTGGCGTCGCAATTCCTGATAGACGAATGTTTCCAACAGCTGCCCGTACAAGGTGCGATCTGCCCACAGGGCGGCGGCGTCCAGCCCGAGCAGAGCACATGCAAGCCCGGTATCGCCCAGATGCACCTTCGGCGTCTTGATCAGGCGGCTCAGCCGGTTGCTGTGCCAGGGCGGTAGTTCTTCGAGCAGAAAGATCCTAGCCAACAGCGTCATGTAGTCGCGAATCGTGGGTCTGCTTAATTGAAAAGGCGCGGACAGGTCGGTCACGTTCAGGAGATGCGCCGTCTGTCCTGCGGTCAAGGCCAACAGGCGAGGCAGTGCATCCAGGGCGCTGATGCGGGCCAAGTCTCGGACATCGCGTTGCACCAGGGTGTCGATGTAATCGCGATACCAGGCAGCACGTCGTCGGGCGGTTGCACGCACCAGAGCAGCCGGATACCCGCCCGCTACCACACGCTCTGCCAGGCCCTGGCCCATCCTCTGGCCGGATACGTCCGCCTTGAACCCTTTTGTAAACAACCGGGACAGAAAGTGGGAATCTTCTCCGGCAAGTTCCACCTGGGAAAGCGGATGCAGCCGCAGAAGATCCATTCGCCCTGCCAGGGAATCCGCCAGCTTGGGCACCAATAGGACATTGGCTGAACCGGTCAGTATAAAGCGTCCCGGTTCACGCCTGGCGTCCACCGCCGCCTTCAATGAGGTGAACATCTCCGGCACCCGCTGCACCTCATCCAGGATCACCCTGGCGGGCAGTTCGGCGACATAGCCCACCGGGTCGGCCTGGGCGGAGGCTCGCTGCACATCGTCATCAAAGCTGAGATATGAAAACCCCGCCTCATCCCCCACCAGGCGCGCCAGCGTGGTCTTGCCGCACTGGCGCGGACCATGGATCAGCACCACCGGGGAATCGCTCAATGCCTCTATCACGCGCGGCATCAGATATCGTGGGGATAAAGTATTCTCACTCATGGCGACCAATTGTAGATCTTTTTCCGTCTAATTGAAAGGTTATTAGCGTCCAATTGAAACTATTGATCCGTCCAAATGAAAGCAACATCATCGCTGCCGGGGCGTGGATTGACGCTCTTATGGGATGAAGCGCTGAGAGAACAGGGGTGTTTTCGGTGTCGCCGCTCATAATGCTATCTCTCCGTTCATCAAACGTGGCAATAGCAGGTCACGGGCGGATTCAAGACACTTTATAGATCGCTTAAGACAACGAATCTGCCGAACGATATCGCCAGTAATTCTTGCGAATTCAATGACGAGAGGCTTCTTTGGGAGGACAATACTCATTTCACGGAAACGCCCTTTGCTGATTTCAGGGTAGGTTGTTCCCTTAGCATTTCCCCGAAGTTCATTGACTCTGCTCATCAAATTATACAGCAGGTACATCCGCAGTTCATCGTCATGAAGAATTATATTGATAAATCCTTGATTTGTACATACTGCCTGATCCATCAATGCGAAATAACCCACAGATGCACGGCTCGTCATCAGTATAGTTCCTGCGGGGACCATTTTCGCAGAAGATTCACGAAATCCTTTTTCAGTGATCTTACGCTCTGAGTCGAGTAGGACAATGCAGTCATTTTTTGTTATATCAGAAGGCACAACCCATGTGATATCACCATCCCAATATTCTGCCACACGTGTCGAAGGCGTTCCCCCACCGAACGTGTTACATACATCGGCGATCCTCTTTTTCTCCCACCCCTCCGGCACGCCGTCGATGATCTTGGCGTGCTCGTAGCCGGGGAAGCGTAGGTGGATAAACCATTCCCTGTAGAGCAGCCGAGCCGCCTGTTCCAGCAGCTGAATCCGCCGCCGGTTGTTCTCGATCAGGTCATCGTAGGCCGAGAGGATTTTGACGATTCTTTCCTGTATGGGATATTCTGGCAGCTGGATTTTAAGCCGATGAATATGGTTTCGATTCAGTGTTGGATTTGAGTTTCCGACATCGTAACGCTCAAGACCAAGAGTATGCAGGAAATAGAATACATAACGTGGTAGGTTACCTCTAAAATCTTTGCTCCAGAGCGTCGTATCGTGTGGCCAGTATGGGCCTTCAACGTAATGCACGGTTCCGAGTGAACCCTTACGACCAATTACAACACCAGGACCTTCTGCCTTCGCTTCGGAATGATAGCTATTCACGCCAGAAGATGATACTACAGGTATATTACCCGGCTTCTGCTCATCCTTAGTGATATCAAATCCCCTTTGCAAGAAGACAAGATCTTCGAGAAATGCCTGTTTCCATCCAGATCCAATTTTCGAGATCGTACTCATACCCCCAGCTCCTCAAAGTTCTTCTTGATCGTCGCGGCCAGCTGCACAGCTTCCTCATTCAGGCATTCCAGTTCAATATGGATGTTACGAAGAGCCTCTTCGAAGTCGAAATCCTCGTCTTCTTCTTCAGGGGCAACCCCGACATATCGCCCAGGTGTAAGTGACCAGTCGTTGGCCTCGATCTCTGATTTATCTACCAGCTTGACCAAGCCCTCTACATCACAGAGCTTCGCTTCCGGGAAGCGCTCGGTCAACCAGTGAGCCTGTCGCCAGAAGTAGCGAACCTGTTTGAGTTGCTCGACGGCAAGCGTTCGAGCGTTATCTGCGGCCTTGCGGGCGCGGGTGATGTCGCGGTTGGCCCAGGTATCACTATCGCGGCTATTGCATTCGCTCTCGCAGATCTCGATGAGTCGGCAGGCGAGCTTATAGAGAAGGTCAGCCTGCTTCACGAGATCACGACTGGCCTCGGCGAGTGGGGCGAGGCGATCCACCGCCTTTTTCAATTCGCCGTTGGTGGTCTTCTGTATCTTCCATACATCCTGCTGCTTAGATACCGCATTCCGAAAGGCATCAACGTCCGCCGTGAATGCGGATCTGGCGTCACCAAGTTCCTTGAGCACCTCGGCATGGGGGCCGTCTACAGGCAGGGTCTTCAGGAAGGGCTGCATTGCTTCTCGCAGCGCGGCCAGTGAGGCGATGAAAGTCGGCATCAGCTCGATCTTTTCACCGTCATCATCCTTGGCGGTAAAACAGCTCGCGCCCTCATCGAGCATGCGGTTGCAGTAACCGGCCACGAGGTCGAGGTACTTCTGAGTGCAGCCGCGATAGAGCCAGACGATGGCGAGGATGTTCTGTTCCTGCTCAGGGCTGAAGTCGTAGATCTTGCGCGTGACCTTGCGATAGATATTCCGCCCGTCGATCATCAGCACCTTGTCGCGATACTGCTCGGGTTTATCCCGGTTGAGGAACCACAGCTCACAGGGGACGGCGCGGGTGTAGAAGAAGTTTGACCGGATAGCTATCATGATGTCAACATCACCTGTCTCGATAAGTTTCCGGCGAACTTTTGCTTCGTCCCGCCCGGCGCTGGATGCCTGGGACGACATGACGAACCCTGCCCGGCCGTGCTCGTTTAAGTAGCTGTAGAAATAGCTGATCCAGACGTAGTTGCCGTTTGAGACCTTACCCTTCTTGTTCGTACCCGGCAGACCAAAGGGAAGCCGGGGGTCCCTCTTGACCTTGTCAGCGTCGATCTCGTCTACGTTAAACGGGGGGTTGGCCATCACGAAGTCGGCCTTACCGAGCAGTTCGTGGGGATCATCGTAGTAGGTGATGGCTTTTTTGATATCGCCTTCGAGCCCGTGGACGGCCAGATTCATCTTGGCAAGGCGGATGGTGGTTGCGTTTTTTTCCAGGCCATAGAAGGTAAGTCTATCCACCGGGTTCTCATCGTGTCGCTCGAGGAAGCGGGCGCTCTGGACGAACATGCCGCCGCTGCCGCAGGCAGGGTCTAAAACAGTGCCGCCCGCAGGTTCGAGAACGTTTGCGATGAGAGACACCAGTGAGATGGGTGTGAAGAACTCGCCACCGTCGTGGGCCTTCTGATCGGCGAACTGGGTGAGGAAATACTCGTAGATGCGGCCGAACACATCGCCTGATACGCGCTTGAGTTCGTCAGGGTTGAGCGTGCGGATAAGCTGGCCCAGGACCTGGTTGTCGAGTTCCTGGTATTCGCTCTTGGGAAGGACACCGCGCAGGTTCTCGTAATCACCCTCGATAGATTCCATCGCGTCGATGATGGCCCTGGCTCTGTCATCGCCGTCGGTCAGGGCAACGAGGTGATCGAACTGGGCCTTGGGCTGAAGGAAGATGGCGCTCTTCTGCGAGAAGTCCGCTTTGGTGAGCGGGCGTGCTATGCCGCCACGCATGGGCAGATTGGCTACGATTGCGTCCTTGACGCTTAAATACCGGCTGTAGGCGTGACGAAGAAAGATCAGGCCCATCACGGGCAGGAAATATTCGTTGCTGGCGTAGTTCGAGTTCGCCCGTAGCGTATCCGCCGCATTCCACAGGCGCTTTTCAATCGCATCAATATTCTCTAGGTGTATCAATACGTATTCTCCTTCTGTGTTATCTGGATGTGCTTGTTCGTTGCGCCTAAGTGTCGAATACCCGCCAGTTATCTTTATACGGCAATAAGGGACCATAATTGATAGCTGGCATATTGCTCGGCTTATCCCTGTCTCTGTATGATGCACCGAAGAACTTATTGATATCTTGCAGTATTTCCCGGCCAGACACTATGAAGAACTCTTCTGGTTGCTCAAATTCATGAAGAAGAACGAAGACATATACATGGTCCGGTTTAACGTTGTCTTTCTTCATGAGAAAGCAATTTTTTTCTCTGAGGGCCTTTACCTGAACAGCGTATGATTTATCGTTTCCGGGATTGTATACCAATACATCGATGGCCTTGGCATTGCCGAACGTAACTGACGCCTGATATCCACGTTTAAACAATTTTCCGACAGTGAGGAACTCCCCCGCCATTGCGGTAAGCTGTTGATCTCGACTGTTGGGTCTCATTTCACCCCTCCATCATAATGGCGATTACTGCAAGTACAGGCGGTTATATGCCTGGCTGCACGTTATTTCATTGAGCATCTGTCAAATCTTGTATTTTGTGATATCGAAGTCTTTTGTTCCGGCCCGGCCGGTCATGAAGAATGATTTTCCCGCTTTTCGGATCTTGACATGCCAGTAGAATCGATCGGGCAATTCAGTTTTGCTGAAATATTCAAGCCATGACTTGAATTCACTAAAGGGGATCAAAAATAGAGTTTCTGCATCACCGCACCCGAAAGAGACGAATGCTTGCCCTGCGTTCGTCAGGAATTCGTCCTGGTGAGGATGAAAGGCAAACCAGTAACTTTTTGCGCGTTCGTGGTAGCGCGATACTGCGCACAACACCCTGGTTGAATCGTCAGCCGTTCTGAAAGAAGCGCGTGAATTCTTCACAAGCGTCGTGTTGAGGCGCTTTTCTATCCTTGCGATACATTCCTCGTGGAAAGCAACGGGTGTAAATTTCTTCTCCTTCGGGTTCTCGTCATCTCTTTGTCCCTCGGATTCCTTCTTGATATCTTCAACCGCAGCGAATGCGATCTCAACGATAGGATCAAGCCTCGTGAATTCATGTGGGATGAGTATGTTATGGATACGCCTGAGAAGTGAGGGGTCCTCTACTTCCTCTTTCAGTTTGAGCAGGCGAAGAAGAGCATCGACGCTGATAACCCGCATATCCCAGGCGTGTCGAGAACCACGAATCTGGGCTTCCAGGTCACCGGTATCTTGTCGTCCCACGACAACCAGCATGGAACTGGCTTCAAGTCGAATTTCACCATGCTTTACCAATTCCTTACGGTAGTTGGCTACGGTGCCGAGATCAATGCGGTATGCATCTGTAGTCTTTACCTCGACCACGATGCAATGCTTATCGGCGTCTGCCCACAGACCGTCATGTCCCGGATGTTTGGACGTTCCTCGATAGCGCCCGTGAGTGATTTGAAAATCCAGGCGGCGGCCGATCTCATTGACAATATCTTGCAGTGCGAGGCCTGAGTCCTGAAACGAGGCCTGCAAGCACTCGTCGGCATAGCGTGAGAGTTGATCCGACGGGATGTGTCGAAGGTAGTCTCTGAATTCGGTCGAGGCCAATGACCCGTCACGAAGCTTCCCATCCCCGGCGAACGCGATAATTTGATGGACTTGCTTTTCAGCAAGCTGTGCGCGGTCCTTTGTCCATAAGTCAAGCAATGCCATTCCTGTCTCCTCTTGCTGCAAGACGCACAGAGTATAAACTGTTATCTCGTCGAATATTATAGCAGTACGGAATGGTTATAGCAATAAGAATGAGTTATTAAGCACATACAGAATCGGATGGTGATGAGATGACGGATATGAGCCAAGGCATACAGTCAAAGGGGGTACAGTGATGCTCTGGGATACCCTTTTTTTGTAGAAAAACGTCATATAGGGGGGTGTTTTGAGATGTCGTTGAAAGGGTGAAGGGGATCCTTCATATCAGATATAACTTTTTATAAAAAATCAAATTATTATTCATAGTTATAAATTATCTTCCCATATTATATAAAAAGATGTAATATCAGGATATTATCTTAAATGGTTTTGTATTGGCATCAATGAGATCAGAAACGATCTCAGAAGATGAATTATTGTTACAAGAGGGGCTTCCTTGATGAGTGAACCTTTATTGTCAGATTATCAAATACGTATCGGTAGTGAGAATATTATATCTAGGAATTTGCTTGGTGTTTTGAGCACTGATCCAGAGGACAAAGAGAAAATTCAAGCTAAGCTCGAAGAAGTCCTTAAAGAGATGCGGGTCCGATTCGGAACGATCATCAAGACTGATAACGTCTCATTTTTGATAGGTGCTGGCGCATCTCTGGATGCCGGGGGCGTGTCCCTTGCTACAATACCTAAGCCTCTTGAGAAGGCCCTTATTGATAAAGCAAAAGAACATAAAGATGGATTAGCCCCCGGGTGGATAGATCTTTTTTATAAAATAGCTTCAGCCCTTTCACAATATGAGTTTTCATTCAAAGCTCGTTTAGAACTTTACTCTAAAGAAGAGAACGATGTTTCCCCCATTTGCTTGAACCTCGAATCTTTCCTCAGTCAGTTACATACATGGTATGCAGGAATGCCCAATAAAACCAAGACATTAAGTCTTGCAGGGGGTTCCGAGTTGTCAATCAACAAAAGCGATTTGACAAATTTAATCAAAGAGGTTCATGCATCCTTGGCAGATATCTTGAACCTTCCAAAGGATGAGCATCATGAGCCTCTTCGAATTCATAGGAAATTCATTAAAAAGGTTCTCACTCGACCACTTAACCTACGAAGAGCTAATATATTTACGCTCAACTATGATACCCTGATTGAACAGGCAGGGGATGCTGAAGGTGCAGTTCTCGTCGATGGATTTGTGGGGACATTGCGACGCGTTTTCAGGCCCGAGTCGTATGATATAGATTTCTATTTCCCCGCGCAGACCACTGAGGGGCGTGTTCATCGTTTTGATCGTGCTCTTCATCTTTATAAACTTCATGGCTCGATCACATGGCATCGCTGTGAACCGGATTGGGAAAACCCCTTCGGTTTATTTGCTACTTTCTATAATGATGACTGTCACATTGATGATGTCCTGATCTATCCAACGCCGTTAAAGTACGGACAGACGCTGGGCATGCCATATTCAGAGTTATTCCGGAGATTTGGAAGTGCAGTTGTTCAGCCTCAATCAGCACTATTTGTGATCGGTTATGGATTCGGGGATGACCATGTCACTTCTCTGATTCGACAAGCACTTGCTATTCCGAGCTTTACCCTTGTTGTTGTAGATCCTGACCCCCAGAGCACGTTTGTTTCAGAATTAGAGAAGCTTGGGGATGAACGCGTCTGGATTATTAAAGGCAAGGGTTTGGGAACATTTGAGAATTTCGTCACCAAGCTTTTGCCGGATCTAAAGGAAGAAGAGATTAATGCAAAGGTGATGAAAACCTTCAATGCTCTCTCATTGCTTTCTGAGCGAAAGCCGGATGATGGGGGGGATGATAGCGATGGCAAATGATCATGAGATAGGCCGGGTCGTCGCAGTTGACACGGCCCAGGTAACGGTTGAGCTTAACCGAGACCTGAAAGCTCTCACGCGGTCCACTTATGAAGGCACATTGGAAGTCGGTCGAATCAACTCGTATATCATAATCCCTGTTGGTGCTAGGCAAATAGTAGCCATGGTCACACGAGTACTATTAACAGAGGAAAGTGAATTAAAAGCAGACAAGACCATGGTTACATTGCCTTCATCTCGAAGACTGATGAAAGCAACAATGATCGGCACTATCGATGAGGGCAAGTTCCATCAGGGGATCAATATATTCCCGGTTCTTGATTCATCGGTACTCATCACGACACGAAAGGATTTAGACATCATATTCGGCAAGTCTTCCGGGGTAGAAAAGATCTCAATAGATGAACCAGGGTTTTGTATTCCTATAGGTCGATCCACTTTATTCCCGGATTACCAGATCAAAATCGATCCAGATGCGTTCTTCGGAAAGCACGCTGCTGTTATAGGTAGCACTGGTTCAGGCAAGTCGTGCACCATAGCAACGATCATTCAATCGATCACTCAACAAAAATCTGTAAGGCAAACACGGTTCATAATACTCGATACTAACGGTGAATATCGTGCTGCTTTCCAAAAACAAAACGATAAGGATGAATGGGCGGATGCGGATAGTACATTAAAATCTCTGTACATTCCGACCGATCCTGCTGAGAAAGAGAGGCTAGTTATCCCCTATTGGTTCATGAATTCTGAAGACTTTGTTCGCATGTTCAGAGCATCCCCCGGTGTTCAGAGACCCATTCTTCTCAACGCATTATCCTTGGCTCGTGGCACAGATGGATATGCCGAAAACTGGCCTCACGTTCGTGAAAATTTAATCCAAGAGTTTAATAAGATACTTGGGCTTTCCACTGGTAATGAAACCAAAGCCCCAAGAACTATAAGGCAATTGTGCGATGGGTGCTTAGGCTACATTGAAGACCATGATATTAAACACCAGGTTACTCTTCTTTCAAAATATTATCCGAGTATTACAGTTGAAAATTTAAAAACTGTTTTTGATAATGTTAGAAATATCGCCAGAGAAGGGATTCACAGCGAGGGGGGTCAGTATGAAAATTATGCAGCACTAGATGTTGGTAAAAGACGTCGTATTGAGACGGCAATAACACCGTTATTGAGTGCGTTATCTCGCCTTCCAGAAAATAGCACGATGCTCAGCATTGCATCGGCGGACTGCCCAAAATTTTTTAGCAAGAGCCAGTTTCGCTATAAGTATCTTGAACAAATAATGACTCGTGAGGATGCAAATTCATCACGAACGCGCGATAACTGCTCAACGATGTTGATGCGTATTTACCGACTACTTGAGGATTCACGATTTGAATTCTTATTTGGACCCACTTGCTCTGAGTGGCCTAAGGTAAATCATTCGCTTGCTACATTTATGCGCGATATTTTAGGTGTTGAATGTTGCCCAGGTGCTGATCTTTCCAATGGGGATGGCTCTTGTGATAACCTTCCTTTCTATGCTCGACAGAAGTGTGGTGCGTGTCGATCAAATGTTGTCATCATTGATTTAAGCCTTCTTGCATCTGAAGTTCTAGAGAATGTTACAGCAATGATAGGACGCCTTATTCATGAGTTTTTGCAGAGATTGAGCGATCCAGTTAGCGGGGTTAACCGTGGTGAGTATCCCGTCGTTCTGATTCTTGAAGAAGCGCAGAACTACATTCGTGAGGGTGGAAGAACAGAAGAAGATTCAATCTCTAAGCTTGTTTTTGAGCGTATTGCCCGAGAAGGAAGAAAGTATGGGCTGGGATTGGTAGTAGCCTCTCAGCGTCCGAGTGAATTGTCAAAGACGGTTCTCTCGCAGTGCAATAGCTTCATAGTCCATCGTCTTCAAAACCCTGAAGATCTACGCTATTTCCGAGAAATTGTACCTGGTATCTATGGCCAGCTTCTTGATCAGCTTCCAGCTCTTGCCCCGAGAAGTGCTTTGGTATTGGGGGAATGCGTACAGGCACCTGCCCTTGTTGAAATGCGAGAGGCAAGTCCTGTACCGAAAAGCAGAAACCCCAAGTTCTATCGAAGTTGGACTCAAGATGAGGCGCAACCCAATTTTGAAGCCGTATGTGCAAAGTGGGAAGGTGCATAGCCTCTTTGTTATCTATAAAAACCCACTTATCAAAGACTCAGGTGGTAATGCTGACCCGGTTACCATCGGCAAGAAATTTGATGAAGCTTTTTTGCTTAGTGCTTACTATGTGCTTACAAATCAAATGATCAACGATGTATTGTATCAATTTAGGCTGTAACTCGTTGATTTTAAATGCCCCCGGCAGGAATCGAACCTGCGACACCAGGATTAGGAATCCTGTGCTCTATCCCCTGAGCTACGAGGGCATGGGGGTTAATTAAACACAGAGGGGTGGATAGTCAAGGGAAATGTT
>Ga0208195_1001387_pt1 | contig 26819 bp, 18 predicted proteins | sample AD_UKC077_MetaG_FD_184441 | JGI IMG/M metagenome (GOLD analysis project Ga0208195, IMG submission 184441) | Active sludge microbial communities of municipal wastewater-treating anaerobic digesters from USA - AD_UKC077_MetaG (SPAdes) (version 2) | ecosystem: Engineered > Bioreactor > Anaerobic >... | reverse complement strand
AGACGCTCCCCATGAAGGAGCCACCCTCCTCGGATGAGGCGATGCGTTTCACCCGCTTGAGCGCCGGCAGGTAGATGTACTGCTCGGTCTGTCCATTGACATCCTTGGAGAGGAAGCGGGTGTTGCGCACGCTCTCCGGGGAGAGGAAGACCGTGATGGTGGAGGTGTCCCCCCCCACGGTCTTGCTCAACATTTGAATCCTGCGCTCCCGCTGGGTGCCGTTGGTCTCAACGAGGATGAGCTTGACATCGAGTGCGGCGCTGTCTGACTTCTGCGTGTCAAGGACTTTCGTCATGATTTCGTTGGCTGTCAGCGACGCCGCAAAGAGAGTAGAGGTGACCAGCAGGATGATGGCTGCGGTACAGGCTATACGTTTCATTTGGTTTTTCTCCTTGGTTTGATAAGCTTAGGATAGTGAATTTTCATCGCAGGGAGAACCAGCAAGGCGCTGAGGCTTGCGGCTACCATGGCGATGCAGAAGAGCAGGCCGAGGTTTACGATCGGGGTGAAGCGGGAGAAGAGCAGGCCAGCGAAGCCGAGTGCCACCGACGCCGCGTTCGCCAAGATCGCCTTACCGGTGGTGTGGAGGATGTATGGAAGATCGTGATCCTCCCTGCCGAAAGCAGCCAAGAGGTGAATGGCGTAGTCGATCCCGATTCCGATACAGAGCGCGGCCAGCAGGCTGGTGATGATGTCCAGCTCGATGGAGAAGATCGCCATCGTCATGAACACCGCTGCCAGGGCAAAGAGGCAGGGGATCAGGGAGATGGTGGCGAGCTTCGGGCTCTTGAAGGTGAGGAGGACCAAAAGCCAGACCGCTATGAACGAACTAAAAATGGAGATGATCTGGCTTTTGGTCACTAATTCAGTCAGGGCGAGACTCACCGCCTCACCGCCACCGATCTTGATCTCCCACTCCTCCGGGAAGAGGGTGGGGATCAAGGAGGTGAGCTGGGAGAGGTGCTTCTCATCACTTTCCTTGAGCAGGACAGTGAAGAGCGTGGAGTCTGGTTCCAGCGGATCGTTGATGAACGTATCAAGCGACGAGCTGTAGAGGAGGAGATACTGGGCGATGAGACCGGCAAGGTCTTCCTCGGTGGCAAGCCCGTAGCGCTCTGGGTCACTGGGGATCTCGTAGAGCCCTTGACCGCCGGCATCGGCTGTGTATTCATCGTCGTAGTCAGCATCAAAGGCGTCCCAGTCCATGTCCATGCTGAAGAAGTCGAAGGTGACCTCTTCGGTCGGCAGGGTATCGATCATATCCTCACCGGGGCCGAGCAGCTGGTTCATCCGCTTGATGAACGGCAGGATCGACTGGACTCCGCCGACATAGGAGTCCTCACTGATGGTGTCGATGGCCGACTCCAACGTCTTCAGCGTCGACGGCGCCAACGTCTTGGTCCCCTTGGGGGTGACCATCACGGAGAGGGAGAAGCTGCCCTGCATGTCCTTGCTGTACTGGCGTGTGTCCTTCACCAGGGAGGAGGAGGTACGGAAGAAGGAGAGCATGTTCGTGCCGTTCTCAAGCTTGCTGTAGGAGAGCGGGAGGACAATGATGAGGAAGAGGAAGGAGAAGAGCAGGAGCTGCTTGCCCCATCGGGTGGTGAAGCGTACCGTCGCTGCAACGATTTTGGAGGAGTTGCGCTCCGCCGTCTCTTTCCGCTTGGGTGGATTCTTGTACATCACCCTGATCAAGGCGGGCAGCAGCACCAGGGAACTTACCGCACAGACCACCACACCGAAGAAGCTGAGGACGCCGAAGGTCCTGAAGGGGCCGAGCGGACTGGAGAGCTGGGCCAAAAAGCCGCTTGCCGTCGTCGCGGCCGCCGCTGCGATCGGGTAGACATTGCGCTTCACCACCATCGAGAGGACCGGGGCGGGATCTCCGCCTTGGTACTCTTCAAAGAAGTGGCTGAAGATGTGGATGGTATAGGCGCTGCCGACGATCAGGAGGAGGACCGGTACCAGCATCGTGGCCATCGTGACGGTGATGTTGAAGAGGGCCATGATGCCCAAGGCCAGTGAACTGGAGAAGATCAGGGGGACGAGTGAGAGAATCGTCGCCTTGATGCTGCGCAGGAAGAGATAGAGGATGATGATGAGAATGGTGGCGACGATCGGGACCAGGATGGCCAGGTCGCTGAGCAGGCTGAGGCGGATCTCCTCGGTGACCACCGGCAGACCCAACACCGCCGTCTCGATTCCATCGACCTCACCAAGGATCGCCCTGATGTTGGCGAGCAGGGTGGGGTCATCGGCGTTGCGGGTCATCTGGATGAGGATGGCGGCGGTGTGCTCGTCCTCGCTGATGTAGGTCCCCTTGTAGAAGCTCGGCCAGCTCTCGATGCGCTCTCTGAGCTGGTCGAGGTCTCCGTCGTACATCGTGACGACCTCAACCCCGTCCTCAGACGGTTCGAGGTGCTGCATGTTGGCCAGGGAGGAGACCTGTCTCACGCCATCGAGCTTCTCGATCTTCTCGGTGATGTCGCCGAGGAGCGCCAGGTGTTCATGGCTGAGCATCGTCGGAGAGCTCTTGATGCTGACGACCAGGGCATCGAGGGAGCCGAAGATATCCTCGATCTCCTCGTTGGTCTTGACCACCGGGTCATCGAGGGGGATGAAAGCGTCGGTTGACGAGTCGACATAGAGTCGGGGGATACCCAACAGTCCCATGATACAGAGGATGAGTGAGAGCGCGATGATGATGTAATCGCTGTATCGTTTCTTTTCCATACCACAACTCTACTGATAGGGAAGAAACGAACAATCGCCTTGCGTGGGTATTCGTACTCACCCGTTCGGGTGATTACGTCTCATCCTTTGATAAATTGGCGGTAAACACTGATGATTGGTCTTGCAGTACCACCCCTGCGCACCGTGCTCCCGTGTCGATGGAACCGACATGATCAAGGTCGTGGAGAATGAGGAGCGCTCTGCTTCATCGCATTCTTGCAGCGATACATGGCGCTGTCCGCCCGGCTGACCACCTCGCCGAACTTCATCTTCAACGTGGGGATGTATACTTCGCAGCCGGCGGCAACCTTGTAGGGAATTTTATTATTGGTGGAGAAGGAAGTCACGATCGATTCGGTCATCTCCTTCATCGTCTCTATGGTCACTGAGTTGACCAGGGCAACAAACTCATCTCCACCGTAGCGGTAGAGTTTGGCCTTCTCAGGCAGCAGGCGTGCGACGCGTTGCGCGAAGTCGATGAGGATCTGGTCACCCTTTGCATGCCCCTCGGTGTCGTTGATCCGCTTGAGGTCATTGATGTCCATGACGATGATGCCGTAGGTCAACCGCTTCGCAGTGGTCGTGATCTCATCGGCATCACGGTCGAAAGCGGCCCGGTTGGACAAGCCGGTGAGCGAGTCTTTGTAGGCGATGGTCAACAGCATCTCCTCTTTGAGGATTCGTGTGGTATGCTCCTTGAAGAGCATCAGCGAGTGGGAGAAGAGGATGATCGCCGCCGCCACCATCGACAGATGCAGGACGACTGCACTATTGAGGATGATGTTCAACGCCAAAAAGACCACCTCCGCGATGATTGAGAGCAAGATACAGCTCAGGGCCAAGAGGAACGAGAAGAGCGCCTTGGTTCCCTTGATGTAGCGGTAGAGCAGGGTTGCAAAGAGAGCGAGCAAGAAGAGGACGAGAGCGCCACCGCTCGGCAAGAGGAGGTCGGTGTACTGGGCGATACCGAAGAGTTGGAGGAAGAAGGTGATGATGTACAGAGCCAGAAAGAGAGAGGCGGCCCAGGCGTAGTATCGAATCCAGTGTCGTATAGGGTAGGAGTGGATGATGTAGTTGACCAGCAGGATCGGGAGCACATGGAGGGCGACAAAACTCAGGTTCATCGGCAACGCTGGATTCCTGATGAAGAGGAACTTGCTCGGCGTCTGGCTGAAGACCCAGCCGCCGAGGGCGAGGAGGATTGCACCGAGGTAGAAGAAGCTTTTCCGTCCAGTCGTCTGTTGGATGAAGAGCGAAGAGATGGCGATGATGAAGCCGACCAAGAGCAGGGCAAAGCCGAATGCGAGGGAGGGCCAACAATCCATCTCACTGAGGACCAGGCTGGCCTTGCTCCCCGCTTTGACTGGGTGGATATGGCCGGAGAAGAGGTTGTTGGAGGTGTAGCGGTAGGTGAGGGTCAGCTCCTTGCCCCGCATCTCGTAGGGGATGCGGATGAAGTGGGGTGTCGACCCACCGAAGACCGGCCGCGCCCACCCCTTGGACGGCCCGTCGTAGGAGTAGATCACGCTCCCGTCGACGCTCACGGTGAGACTGCTCATGCTGGTGGTGACCAGGATGGCGGTGTTCTGGTTGGGGAATTCATCGCTCATGATGCGGCTCGCCTTCCACGTCCGATCGCGGTAGGGACCGTCCAGGCTGTATGGCAACGTCACATCGCGGGCGATGATACGCTCTCCCTCGCTGATGGTCCAGCCGCTGTCCCACAAGACAATGTCATCGGTGGCCACCGGTTCGATGGTGAGGAAGGAGTCGAGGAAGAAGGCTACGATCAACGTGATGGCGACAAGAGCCAAGAGGACTCTCTGTACGGTCTGTTGCCGCATGTGATCTCCTACTGGACCAGACGCTGGATCTCCGGTTGCCCTTTGTCGTTGTTCCGTCGTTTGATGAGTTTTTCGCTCTCCAGCTTGGAGAGGAGGTTCGAGAGGCTCTTGTAGCTCGAGCGTTCGATCATCCGGCTCTTGTCCATCTGATGGAACTTGGTGCCCACGTAGCTGACCAGTTGCCAGCTGTCGAACTCAAAGGATTCGACGACCTTCTTCATCAGCTCCTCGACCTGCCCATCAATCTTCTTGGTGTCGCGCTTCTCGGGAGCCTTCTTTGTTTTCTCCGCCCCGCTTTCCTTGGTCTCCTCGACCTTGGCCTTGGGCATGAAGTTCTCGATGATCAAGATCTCGTCGACGCAGTTGTTGAAGATCGGCTTGTCGGCGACCATCTCCTTGGTCACGAGGAAGACCTCCTTGCCGTACTTGCGCAGCATCTCCATGATGACGGTGAAGTCACTGTCGCTGGTGATGAAGACGTAGCGGTCGATGACCGGCATGTTGATGATGATCGTCTCCAGCGCTTCGAGGCTGATGATCAGATCAGCGCGGTTCTTGTGCGTCGCCGTGATGGAAGGGGTGTCTCGGATGGTGAAGTTGTACTCCACCAGCTGTTTCTCCAGCCGTTTGATGGACTTGCTGTTGCCGCACGCCATCTTGATGACGAAGATGTTCTCTTCGTCGGGGCTCTCGTTGTGCCTCAGTGTCAGCTCGTCGATGAGGAGCTTGAGGTCAAGGGCGGTGGGAATGTTCTCCAAGTCGATGTAAATTGCGTTGTTCTTTCGTCTCATGCCCCCATGATACTCCACCTGACAATCTTCTGAAAGGTCAAAATGGGGTTTCTGTCTCGATTGAGAGCTCCTCACCGGTGGTCGGGTGGGTGAAGCGGATGTTCGTGGCGTGCAGATAGAGGCGATCGCTCATGCCGCTGCCGTAGAGGCGGTCGCCGAGGATGGGGTGGCCCAACCCCTTCGGGTGGGCGCTGTGCAGGCGCAGCTGGTGGGTGCGCCCGGTCAGGGGGATGAAGCGCACCCGGGTGACGAACGATCCATCGGCTCGTTTCTCCACCCCCAGCCGTTCCCACTCTGTGGTTCCCCACTTGCCATCCTTCTCGTCGTAGATCTGGTAGGGACGGTTGGTGTAATCGGGTCGAAACGGCAGCGTGATGGTGCCGCTCTCGTCATGAACGATGCCCTCCAAGAGCGCTTCGTACTCCTTTTCCACTCGTTGCTCACGAAAGAGGCGATGCATCGCAGAGAGCGCCCCCTTGTGCTTGGCCACGATGACCAGACCGCTGGTATCCATATCCAGGCGGTGGACGGCGCACTGACGGGGTGCATCGGCAAAGAGGGCGCGAACACGCGTCTCGACGCTGTCCTGCATATCCGGGGCATTGCCGGGAACGGAGAGCAGGCCGGAAGGCTTGTTCACGATGACCAAGTCCCGGTCTTGGTAGCGGATGTCCAGGCGCAGCAGGGAGGCGAGGATGGGGGCACAGCGCTCCTGGCACGGCGGGTGGAAGGAGCGGTGCTCGCGCCCCGAGCCGTAGAAGAACTGGGCCATGCTCACCGGTCTCAGCCTGTGGCCGAAGGCCCAGCTGAAGAGCTTGGGCTCACAGCACTCGCCGCTTCCGGTGGGGATGGGAAGCGGGCCAAAGATCTCGGATAAGGAGTGGGAGGTCCCATCGATGGCGGTGAGGTGGAAGAGGGTGTTGTACGCCCGTAGCGCCATGAGTGAGCGGTGGGCACGTTGCTCGGTGAGCTCTGCTTTCTTTCTCTCGTCGGTACAGGATTCGATCGCGCTGCCCAGCGCCTTGATGGGAGGGTCGTGCTCGGCGAGGTAGGCGTCCCAGGTGTGTGCATCGAGGGGGTGGGGCACCCACCCCTCTATGGTGCGCCGCCCGCCGAGCTGGCCGCTGAAGGCCTTGAGTAGCACCTCGTTGCCCGCCTCATCGAGGGCGGTCATCACGGCGAACATCCGCCCCGCTCCGGGCTTGAAGAGGTCTGCGGTGGGCAGGGATGCGTCGCCATCGAAATCGATGGCTCCCGTCGTGTCGAGGAGATGCATCAGGTAGCGGGCGTGGGTCTTTGCCGGGTACTCAGGCAGCGGTGCGCTCATGACTCTTCTGCCCCATCCAATCGACGGTGAAGTAGTAGATGATGAAGATGATGCTGCTGATGGACCAAGTCACCGGATAGGCAGAGAAGACGACGCGGATGTCGTAGTAGAGGGCAAGGCCCACCTGGATGAAGATGATGCGGAAGACACACCAGACGGTGAGCATGACGAGCATCGGGACGACCGATTTGCCCGCCCCTCGGTAGAGGCCGGCCATGGCGTGGCTGAGGGCGAGGGCGAAGAGGAAGAGCGAGCTGGTCCTCGCTTTCTGCACCCCATAGAAAATGACCTCCGGGTCGCGGCTGAAGAAGGAGACGAGCGAGGCGGCGCCGAAGTACATCACCAACCCGATGGCCTCGGCCATGAGCATGGCGAAGATGATGCCGAAGCGGGCGCCTTGGCGCACCCGATCATACTCCGCTGCTCCGAGGTTCTGGCTGGTGAAGGTGGTCAAGGCGAGGGCGAAGGCGGTGATGGGGATGAAGGCGAAGCCCTGGATGCGCATGAAGGCGCCGTTGCCAGCGATGGCAGAGGCGCCGAACTGGTTGATGGAGTACTGCAGGATGACGTTGGCAAAGGAGGTGACCGAGTTCTGGACGCCCGATGGGATGCCGAGGCGCAGCGTCTCGGCGGCGAAGTGGCGGTGGATCTTGATCTTTCGGATGTCGACTCTCACGAGGTCCTTCGTGGTCAAGAGGAGGCGGAAGCTCAAGAAGACGCTCACCGCCTGGGCGATGATCGTCGCATAGGCGACTCCCGCGACCCCGAGGTTGAACTTCAGGACGAAGAGCAGGTCCAGCACGACGTTGAGGAACGCTGAGACGGCAAGGAACTTCAGCGGGTTCTTGCTGTCACCGACCGCCTGCAGGATGCCGCTGGCGGTGTTGTAGAGGATCAAGGTCGAGATGCCGGCGAAGATGATGCGGATGTAGGTCTCGGCATCGACGAAGACGTCGGGAGGGGTCTTCATCCAGGAGAGGATCACCGGGGCCAAGTGGTAGCCGAAGATCGTCAGGAAGAGCGAGCTGATGAGGGCGATGGCGACGGTGGTGTGGACCGCCTTCTCCACCGCATCCTTCTTGCCCTCCCCGAAGGAGCGGGAGATGACGACGCCGGCACCGATGAAGATGCCCTGGAAGAGGCCGGTGAGCAGCATCGTCAAACTGGAGATCGACGATATGGCGGCGAGCGCCTCCTTGCTGACAAAATTACCGACCACGAGCGAGTCGATGGTCTGATAGAGTTGCTGGAGGAGGTTTCCAAAAAAGATGGGAATTGCGAAGGAGATGAGGTTCCGCTTGATGGAACCGCTGGTCATGAGCTGTGAATGTGTTCCCATATTTGACTACTCTAAATCATCACCCTCTTTGTTGCAACCAGAGGATGGAAAATGGAGTGTGCTAGACTCGCTATTATGAATTTTTTTTTGTTAGGATGTCCTGTGAGGATAGCCATCTCCAACAAGTGGGTAAACCATGGTACAATGACATAGGAAGTTGATAAACTTACAGATATAAGGATTTATAGACATGGACATTTCAATCTTGCGGGAAAGGCTTGTCGTCGGTGAAGATAGTCGAAACCAGTTCAAGCGTACCGTACATAGTTCAGATCAGCTTGCCTCGGAAATGGTAGCTTTCAGCAACTCCAAGGGAGGGATAATCTATGTTGGTGTTGAGGATGATGGCACCATTGTTGGTCTATCGCCAGATGAAGTCAGGATTTTAAATCAGTGGATTTCATCAGCCGCTTCCCAATCTGTGCACCCTGCGATTAATCCTGAATCAGAGGCTATTACTGTTGATGGACGCATTATCGTTGTGATTGTAATTAATGAGGGATTGAGTAAACCTTATACAGACAATCATTCAGCAATTTGGGTTAAGTCCGGTGCTGATAAACGACGTGTTACAGCAAGAGAGGAACTACAGAGGATGTTTCAAGCCGGGGATTTCCTGCATGCAGATGAGATGCCAGTGCCCGCCCTCTCTCCTTCTGACATTGAATTACTATATTTTGGCCAAGTGTACGAAAAGATCTACGGTGAGACATTGGATGAGCAAGAGCTTCCATTGCCTCAACTCCTGCAAAATATGAACCTTGCAAAAGACGGAGTGTTGAATCTGAGTGGAGCGTTGCTTTTCTCTAGGAAATCTCGTTTTTTCCTTCCCTCTTTCATCGTCAAGGCAGTCAAATATTCCGGCAGTGACATCAATGTCGATCAATATCGTGACAGTCGGGATTTTACGGGAGTGTTGGAGGAGATCTTTGAAAGCACGATGCAATTCATCATGAACAACATTCCCTATTCTCAGAAAGGTCAACACGTCAATTCCATCGCTGAGCCGGCGGTGCAAAAGATAGTCTTTGAGGAGTTGCTCGCCAATGCCCTGCTTCATAGAGATTATTTCATCTCAGCGGCCATCCGCGTCTTTGTCTTCGATGATCGTGTGGAGATCATCAATCCAGGGCACTTGCCAAACAACCTGACCATCGGGAATATCAAGGCGGGGGTCTCAGTGGCTCGTAATCCTGTCCTGACCTCGTTCGGTACGGCCGTGCTTCCCTACCGTGGATTGGGAAATGGTATTCGGCGTGTACTGAAAATCCACAAATCAATCGATTTCATTGATGATCGTGAAGCAAACCAGTTCAAGGCGATCGTCTATTACGACAACTCCCCTCGATAAGACTCGCACGCCCTTGCCATCACGGCACTGTCTCTGCATACTACATCTCAATGGGGGAAACGATGGATCTGTACTCAATCTGCTTGCATGGGGTCGGCTACGCGCTCTTTGATATGGACGGGACGCTCTTTGATGGAGATCTGGGAGAGACCACCTTCCTGATGACCCTCGCAGCAGACCATCTGGGCATCAAGGCGTGGGACATCAGCCTACATGACATCCTCGCCGCTGAGGATGAGATAGCTCAGCTGCCGACGGTGAGACGCTATGCCGGATACGCCTCATCTGGCGATCACACCTCAGCCTACCAGATGACCACCGAGTACATGGAGACCCTCCCCGATAGCGATATCCTGGAAATTTGCAGACACGCATTCATTGAGTTCTCCGATCCCGCCACGCATCTTTCTGTCGATTCGTTTCGCCTCCCGCTCTTTGTCCGCCCCTCTTCGATCATGCTCTCTTACCTGCGCGCATGTGCCAAGCCGGTGCTGGTATCGGCGAGTCCGCGCTCGGTCGTCCAGGCGTTTGCCGATCTCAATGAGTTGGGGAGCATCGCCATCATCGCCTCCGAGGGAGATATCGAGACGCTGCCGTACGGCGCGGCGAAGGTGCGCCTTGCCAAGGAACGCGGCATTCCCCGTCCATTCATCGCCTTCGGCAACAGTGAGGGGGACCGAGAGATGCTCAGCTGGGCAGAGCACTCGGTCTTCCGTTCCACCGAAGCCTCGCCGTCCCTGATCGAGAGCGCCAAGAGCGCCGGGTGGACGATCATCGATCACTGAGCAGCGCTTCGAGCACCCGTCCCTGCATCAGAGAGCCATCCAAGCCAAGGATTCTCGCCGCAGTCGGGGCGAGGTCGAGGAGCGAGCACTCGCCCAAGACTGCCCCTTGGCGGAAGGCGGGCCCCATGGCGAGCAGGGGTGGTTGATGACCGCGATGGGGCAGGTGACCGTGGTTGGAGCGTGGGTGCTCCACGGGGCGAACGATCGGCTCTCTCCAATCATCGATGAACTGCGTCCTCCCATCCCCCTCGACGACGAAGGAGAAGGGGCCGCTGAGGGCGAAGCGCTCCGCTGTCTCCGCCGTGGTGAAAACCTCCCCGATCCCGCTCTCCTCTTCGAGAGCCCACCTGCGGAGCAACGCTTCTACCTCGGCAGAGAGGAGGCTGTCCCCCGCATCCTTGAGGTAAATCTGGGCGCTGAGGCCGGCGGCGTGGGAGCGTGCCTTCCAGAGGGAGACGTTCCCGTCGCGATCGAGTTCGATCAAGCCGGCCTCGACAAAGCGGGCGTTGAGGGCGATGGAGCGCTCCACCGCCAGATGCCCATGGTCGCCGAGGACGATGAAGTTGGTCTCCTCAAGGATCCCGGCCCGGTCGGCGGCGCAGATGAGCAGGCCGACAAAGCCATCCACGGTACGCACCGCCTCCGTCACCTCAGGGGCAAAGAGACCATGGTGGTGCCGTTGACTGTCCACGAAGGCGGGGTGGGTCAAGAGGAGATTGGGTTTGAAGCGTTCGATGATTTCAGCGGCCACGGTGGAGGAGAAGCGATCCTCGGCCGGTTGGGCCTTGCCGTCGAGGAGCGGGAAGTGCTCCCTGATGATGGGAGCGAGCGAGGGGGAGGCCTCTCGTTGTAAGAGCGCCTCCATGCCCGCCGCCTCGATCTCCTCACGTGTCACCTCGCTCAGCAGGTGGTCGACCTCAGAGAAGCCTCCCGCGGTGAGTGGCCAGCGGCAGGCGGCGGTGGTCATGCCCTGCTTCTTGGCCAGATGGAAGAGGGTGGGACAGCCCATCTCCTCGAGGCGGTTGAACCACACTTCCTGCTCCCCGAACGTCCCCATATGGGTGTTGGCATACACCCCGGTGACGGATGGGGGGTTGCCGCTCATCATCACGGCATGGGCCGGGTGGGTGAGCGAAGGATAGATCGACCGGACCGCCTCCACCATCGAGCCGTGTTCTTTGATGCGTTGGAGATTTGGCAAATTGGAGAGATCGTTGAGGTCTTCTTTCAACAGAGCATCGATGCTGATGATCACCACATGTGGCCTATGCATGGCGCGCCTCCCACCCCTTTTGGAAAACACAAAGTTTTCCTTTACAGGTGTAAAATTCTAGGGTACTATACAACCATAGATAATTTAACACGTGTTAAATAATCTGGCAAGCAAAATAGTGCGGAATCGCAGTGGAGGGCAGATGGAACGGACGACAGCACTGGAACGGCTGGAGAACAACCTCAAGGGATTTCTCTACAAGACGGATGAGTCGTACATCAAGAACCTGTTGCGCTTGGGAAAGAGCCGCATCGAGGCGGAGCGTCTGGCGGTATGGGACTGGCCCCACGGGGTAGGGTTGTACGGCATCTACAAGCAGTACCTCTATACCAAGGATGCGACGGTCTTGGACTATCTTGAGCGCTGGTTTGATTCACGCATCGAGTTCGGCCTCCCTGAGAAGACGGTGAACACCGTCGCCCCCTTGCTCACCCTTGCCTTCCTCTATGAAGCGCGGCCCAAGGAGATCTATCGCACCATCATGCTCGAGTGGGCCGACTGGATCATCGGCGGGATGGACCGCACCGAGGAGGATGGCCTCCAGCACCGCCACGCCGAGCTGGAGAATCTGGGGGAGCTGTGGGACGACACCCTCTTCATGACGGTCCTCTTTTTGGCGAAGGCGGCGGTCCTCTTCGACAACGCCACCTACCGTGATGAGGCGGTCTACCAGGTGCTCCTGCACCTCCATTATCTCTGTGACACCCATACCGGGCTCTTCTACCACGCCTGGAGCTATGAGCGCAACGACAACTTCGCAGAGGCCCTGTGGGGACGGGGCAATGCGTGGATCACGATGTTCATCCCGGAGTTCCTTGAGATCCTTGATTGCGATGAACCGCTCGTGAAGTTCCTCACCAACACCTTGGTGCGCCAGTTGGAGAGCTTGGTCAGCTACCAGGATGAGAGTGGGCTCTGGCACACGCTCATCGACGACCCCTCCTCCTATCTGGAAGCATCGGGCTCAGCGGGATTCTGCTACGGCTTCTACAAGGCCATCGGACAGGGCTTGCTCTCACAGGAGTATCTGCCGGTCGCCCAGAAGGCGCTTGCGGCGATCATCGCGCGGGTGGATGAGGAGGGGAGGCTCAGCGATGTCTCATACGGCACCAATGTCGGAGAGACGCTGGACCACTACCGCACCATCCCCCTCGTACCGATGCAGTACGGCCAGGGCTTGGCGATGCTGGCCCTGATGGAGAGCATGATCGAGGAGCAGGAGCTCCTCGCCTGAGGAAGAGCGGATGAAGAAACGAGGGAACCACACCACCCTGGCCCGTGCCACTGCGAGACGCAACATCTCTCTCTACGTGATGCTCATCATCCCGATGGCGTACTTCCTGCTCTTTAAGTACGGGCCGATGTATGGCATCGCCGCCGCTTTCAAGGACTACAACATCTTCTTGGGCCTCAAGGGCAGTCCCTGGGTCGGGTGGAAGCACTTTGCCCGGGTCTTCTCCACCCCGAGTTTCTTCGTCGCGCTGCGCAACACCATCATCCTCAACCTCGGAGACCTCTTCCTCACCTTCCCGGTGCCGATCATCCTGGCCATCCTGCTCGGCGAGCTCAAGTTCAAGCGCTTTGGACGCCAAGTCGAGCGGATCATGTACCTGCCGCACTTTCTGTCGATGGTCATCATCGCCGGCATCGTCTACCAGGTCTTCTCCCCCACCGGGATCCTGAACATCATTTGGGAACGATTGGGCGGCTCGAAGCCCATCCCCTTCCTGACGCAGCCGGGGACGTGGAGGATCACGTACTGGCTCGCCTCGATCTGGATGGGGGCGGGGTATGGGATGATCATCTACCTGGCGGCGATGAGCGGCATCAACCGCGAACTCTATGACGCCGCCTACATCGATGGCGCCGGTCGCTTCGGCCGGATCTGGCATGTGACGCTGCCGCAGCTGCGCCCGACGATCGTCACGATGGTCATCATGAACGTCGGCAAGATTCTCTCCATCGGCTTTGAACGCCCCTACCTCCTCAGCAATGTCCTCGTCGATGACGCATCCCTGGTCATCAGCGTCTACGTCTACCGGATGGGGCTGCAGGCCGGCATGTACGACTATGCCACCGCCGTGGGGCTCTTCCAGTCGGTGGTGGGCCTCGTGATGGTGCTCCTGGCCAATACCCTGGCCCAGAAGCTTGGTGAGGAGGGCCTGTTCTGATGTCTACCGTCTATGAAAGAAAGACCGGGGTCTTCCAGATCGTCATGCTGGTGCTCTTCGCCTTCATCATCCTCGTGACGCTGCTGCCGATCCTCAACATCCTCGCCCTCTCCTTCAGTGAGAAGGATGCGATCCTCACCGGGCGGGTGGGGCTCTTGCCCATCGGCTTCAATGTGGAAGCGTACCATATGGTCTTCAACGATGCGAGCATGACCCGCGCCTTCACCTTCTCCCTCTTCCTGATGGCCCTGCAGCTGGTCCTCTCCATGGGGGTGACGATTCTGGGGGCGTACCCGCTCTCCAAGGCGAACCTGCCCGGCCGGCGCGCCCTGATGATCGTCATCATCATCACGATGTACTTCAGCGCCGGCGTCATCCCCTCCTATATCCTCTACAAGGACCTGAAGCTGCTGAACACCATCTGGGTCCTCCTCCTGCCCTCCTTGGTCAGCGCCTTCAACCTTATCATCCTGCGCACCTTCTTCTCATCGATCAACATCAGCCTCTACGAGGCGGCGTACATGGACGGGTGCTCGGAGTTCCGCGCCCTGTGGGACATCACGATCCCGCTCTCAAAGGCCGCCATCATGACCTTGTCGATGTTCTATGCGGTGGAGCGCTGGAACACGGTCAGCGACCTCATCCTCTTCATCCAGGAGCCCAAGCTCTACACCCTGCAGTACAAACTCAAGCTGATGCTCGATGTCATCAACATCCCCCGTGAGGCCGGGATCGTGACCAACATCACCCCGGAGAACTTCAAGTCGGCATGCATCGTCTTCACGATGATCCCAATGCTCATCATCTACCCGTTCGTACAGAAGTACTTCCGGGACGGGGTGATGATCGGGAGCGTCAAGGGGTGACCGGTATGGAGAGGCAGCTGCGCCATCAAGTACAACCCACTCAGTTCATCCGCATGTGGATGGTCAGCGAGGTGCAGGAGTCGCTGTGGGTCGCGCCCCTTGAGGCGATGACGATCGCCGACTACCGCCCCGGCCTCTCCACCAAGGATCGTGATGGCAAAGAGTTCGTCTCCCCGGCAAAGGCGCACTTTACCGAGCACACCTCCTTCTTCTCCCTCCCCTGTCCCGACGCAGAGTCGATGGACCGGATCTATTGGCCGCTTGATACCGACCGGGTCGATTTCTCCGGGATGTGGATCTATCCCACCGAGCTGCGCTTCTTCGCCTCCACCACGATTCTCTGTGATGAGCGGACGGAGCAAGAGCTCGAAATCTTCTGCTGTGGGGCGACCCGGGTGTGGTGCAATGGGCGCGAAGTGTTGACCTTCGCCCCCTGGCAGTCCAACATCGAGCGCTGTGAGCGCTTCTCCGTCACCCTTGAGAAGGGAGCTAACGAGTTGGTCGTCGCCTGTTGTGATTATGGTGAGCGCAACATCCTGCTGAAGTTCGCGCTGTGCAACCGTGGTGTTGCGCTCACCTGTTCTCTTCCCGTCTCGGTGGATGAAGAAGCGCTTCGAGCGACCGCTGCCTTCGTCGCCGGCCTGCACTTCGAGCGCCTCAGCTGGGATGAGGGGGAGCTCACCCTCCGCTCCGACATCCCGGCCCCCCATGCCCTCTCACTCGAGATCGAAGTCGATGGGCGGCAGTGGGAGCGGAATGTCGAGGAGGGGTCGCTGTCCTGGCCGTGGTGTACCGTCGAGCAGCTGGGCATCGGGGGTCATCAGGTGCAGATCAAGACCGCGGTCTCAGCGATTCCCCTCTCCTCCACGCTCTTCGTCGAGTGTTATCCCAAGAGCATCGCGCTGGGCACAGAAGCGAGCATCGCGGGCCGCAAGGCGCTCTACACCTCCTTCATGCTCGAGTACGGAAACGAAGATTCAGACCGCATCTTGGCCACCCTTGAAAAGGGAGGGCGCATCGATGAGGCGGACATCGAAGCCGACCTCGTCCGCGTCGAGCGGCGCAGCGACTGCGCCGACTTCCGCGCCGAGCGCTTTGCCTGGATCCTCGCCCGCCACGGAAACTCTCTCGATCCGGCGCTGCGCTCCCGCATCGAGGCGGCGCTGTTGGACTTCCGCTACTGGTTTGACGAGGTGGGCAATGACGCGATGTGGTTCTTCAGCGAGAACCACGCCCTGGCCTTCCATACCGCCGAGCTCATCGCAGGCCAGCTCTTCCCCTCCCATGCCTTCTCCAACAGCAAGATGACCGGCCTCGAGCACCAAGCGAAGGCGAAGGCGCTCCTCCTCCAGTGGTTCGACAAGCTCTTGACGTACGGCTACAACGAGTGGAACTCCGCCAACTACATCCCCGTCGAGATCGAGAGCTACTTGATACTCCTCGAACTCGCCGAGGATGAGGCGATCAGGGCGCTGGCCGCAGAGGCCTTGGATTTCACGTTTGAGCTCTTCGCCGTCATGTGTTACCGGGGGATGCTCAGTGGGGCAAGTGGGCGCGTCTATGCGCGCGACCTGCTCGGACCGCGGGTACAGCTCGCCAACGGCCTGACCTACATCGCCTGGGAGGCCGGTCCTCCCGCCCTCGGTACATCAGCGCTGCTCCTCTCCCTCTCCTCCTATGAACCACCGCAGGCGCTCCGTCGCATTGCCCGCTATGAGGGGGATGAGCTCTTCGAGGACCGACGGAGCCAGGGCACCTGGGCCGTCACCACCACGATATGCAAGAGCCGGGACTTTGTCCTCGCTACCTCCTCCTCGCCGAGAGAGGGGGGGCCGGGGTCGCAGGAGCACCTCTTCGGTGCGGTGGTCGGCGACTGGCGCGGGCGGTTTTGGATCAACCACCCCGGTGAGCTCAAGATCTTCGGTACCCGTCGCCCCGGCTTCTTCACCGGCAACGCCCTCACGCCCAAGGTCTCACCCCACAAGAGCTCGGCGGTGATCACCTACCGCTATGCAGAGAGCATCCAGCGGTACGTCGAGGCCGACTTCACCCATCTGATCATCGATCTGGACGCCTTCGATGAGGTGAGACAGAGCCGTGACACCCTCCTCTGCCGCCGGCAGGGGTGCTCTGTGGGCATCTGGGCAGCCAATGGGCTGAAGGGGGCACGGTTCGCCTCCCTTGCCGGGCGCGAGTTGACCAGCGACGGCATCACCAACACCTGGTATGTCCGCATCGCCGGCGAACGAGAGATCGCGTGGGAGGAGTTCTGCGCTGTGTTCAGCACCCTCACCCCAACAGAAGAAGCCGGGGCGATCATCATCGACGATTGGCAGTGGGGCAGAGTCTCCTACCCGGCGATGGCGCCGGTCTTGGGGCCGGGGAGGTGGGCATGAGCTATACCTACCCGGTCGAGAGTGGAGCCTCCATCCCCGTCGTCATGGTCTCGCCGCTGAAGAAGACGCTCTATACTCCGGTGCCGGCCCCCTACGACCCCATCGAGAATTGGCCGGTGCTGTGGAGTGACATCATCTCTCCCGCCAGGCGCCAATATGAAGAGAAGCGGCGGACCATCGCCCACCTTGAAGCCGTGGGAGGGCCGTATTCGGTCCACTATCCGATGGAGAGCGAACGCGTCGAGTTCAGCGGTTTCTTCAAGCGCCCCCTCTCCCTCCGCTTCTCGGTGGTGGTCGACCTCAGTAGCCGGGAGGAGACTCCCATCGTCCTGCGCCTCACCAGCGCCAGTGCCCTTGCGGTGACTTATGGTTCAGAGACGGTGCTCGGCTTCTACGAATATCAGCGCAACCACGTGACCACCCATGACCTCGCGCTGACGGTGGGGGAGGAGCGGCAACGGCTCACCATCACCGTCGACGAGTATGCTGAGCGCGATACCCAGTTCTTCGTACAGCTGCACTATCTGGAGGGGGCCGAGGCGATCGCGGTGACCATCGACGGGGATGTCGACCAGAGACGCGTCGAGGAAGCCAAGCGCTTTCTCTCCTCAGCCTCGACCGACCGCTTCAACTACGATGGGCGGTTTCCCATCACCCTCCGCTTCGAGGGTGAGGCTGCTGAGGAGTACGAGCTTGCCGTCACCGCAGCGCTCACCGATGCCCATCTGCAGCGCCTCAGGGTCAAATCGACGGTGACCATCGCTGCAGGTGAGAAGACGGGGATGATCGAGGACCCCTTCGCCGGCCATACGGGAATGGCCTCCCTCACCCTCACGCTCCGCATCGGGGCGGTCACCCTCTCCAAGCTCCTGGAGTTCGAGTACTACGACCATCGCCTCCTCGTCAGAGCGGCGCCGTCGCCAAAAGGGCGCAAGGATCAAGCGCTCGCCTTCATCGCCGAACACGGCGTCGACTCACTGCCGCGCGCCCTCGCCATGGCGCTCCTCGGGTATGAAGAGGCTTCCTGGCTGCGAATCTTCAACGATGAATTGAAACGCATTGAGCTGCGCTACGACTGCTCTGATTTCCGCCTCTGCGCCCTCATCTGGGCCTATCATCTCGATCAGGATCGGGGGCTCTTCCCCCCGTCGCTCCGTACTCGGATGAAGGAGGTCCTGCTCTCCTACCGCTACCACTGGGATGAGAAGGGGGACGATGTGATGTGGTTCTTCAGCGAGAACCACGCCCTCAACTTCCACGCGGGACAGCTGCTGGCCGCCGAGCTCTTTGAGGGCGACACCTTCACCAACAGCGGGCGATCGGGGGCTGAGCAGGCTGAGCGGGCAACGGCGCTCCTCGCCTCGTGGTTCGACCGCTTCTTCACCTCCGGCTACGAGGAGTGGAACTCCTCCGTCTACATCCCCATCGACCTCATCGCCCTCATCAGCCTCCATGAGCTGGCCCGCAGCGCCCAGATCCGCGCCCTCGCCGCCCGGGCGCTTGATGAGACCTTCTCCATCATGGCGATCAACAGCTACAAGGGCGTGATGGCCTCCACCTACGGGCGCACGTACTTCAAGAACCTCATCGGGCGGAGGGTCGGCGAAGCCTCCGCCATCAACTTCATCGCCTTCGGTGAAGGCTATCTCAACCACCACACCTACGCCACCACGCTCTTTGCCCTCAGCTCCTACGAGATCCCACCGCAGATCTTTGCGCAGTACAGGGGATCAGGGCAAACGATCGTTACGTCGACGGCGACGGTGCACCGCATCCCGTTGACGGTTGCCAAGAGCCCGCTCTACATCCTCGCCAGCGCCCAATGGGATGGGCCGCCGAGAGCCGGCCTGCAGGAGCACATGGTGCAGCTCATGATCGGCGATGTCGATACCCAGATCTGGATCAACCATCCCGGCGAGTGGGCCCCCTTCGGCAGTGGCCGGCCGGCGTACTTCGCCGGCAACGGGACCATCCCGTGCGTACACCAGGAGGGGAGCACCGTCACCCTCACCTTCAGGCTGGAGTATGGGGAGGTCGACTTCACCCACGCCTATGTGCCGATCGATCGCTTCGATGAGGTGGTCCGGAGGCCCGATCGGTGGTTCTTGCGCAAGGGCACGGTCTTTGTGGAGATCTCTGCCGAACAGGGCCTGGAGCTGACCACCACCGGCCCGTTTGCCGGCCACGAGCTGGTCTCGCCGGGGAGGGCCAACCGATGGGTCCTGCAGGTGGCCACTGAACGGGAGGCGGGCTCCTTCGCCCGCTTCCAGAGAAAGAGAACCTAAGGTGCGTGCACCTTAAGAATACAAGGAGGGTCGGGAAAGCCCGACACAAGACTATGAAAAAAACACTAGTAGTCGTTTTGAGTCTGTTGCTCACTGCAACGATGCTCTTCAGTGCTGGCGTCAGCGAGAAAGGAGCGGCGAAGGACCTCACCGAAATCACGGTGATGGTGTATGAGCGAGGCAATGAGTATCCCAGTGGGGATTCGACGGTGAACAACCGCCTTACCCGCTGGATCAACAGCAACCTCGAGAAGGATGGGGTGCGCGTCACCTTCATCCCCATCGTCCGCAGCGGCGCCGACAACACGATCAACTCGATGTTGGCGGCCAACAACGCCCCGGATGTCATCATGACGTATGACAAGGAGCGCGTGGCGACCTATGGAAGCCAGGGTGGTCTGGTGGACCTCGCCCCGTACGTCGACCGTCTCGATCCAGACTGGCTTGCAAACGCCAAGACGGCGCTCTTGCAGACCCAGTTCGAGGGCAAGCAGTATGCGTTGCCGCGGGTCTTCGAGATCTACGGCCGTTCGCACAACCAGTACATCCGCAAGGACATCGTCGAGGCGATGGGCATGGCGTTGCCGACCACCCGCGCCGAGCTGATCGACGTCCTCTATGCGGCGAAGAAGGCGTATCCGAATATGATCCCGTACGCATTCAGCGGCAAGATCACCGACGGCAAGTACACCAACTTCATCCTCTCCTACACCAGTCGGGCCGATGAGCGGATCAACTACCAGTACGAGCCGACCTTCACCAACATCCTCAAGCCGGGTGGAAAGGAAGGCCTGCGCCAGCTCAACCGCTTCGTCCTCGACGGCATCATCCCGCGCGACTTCGCCGTTGATGTGGACGAGACGAAGTACAAGCAGAGCTTGGCGAACGGAAACGTCGTCTTCATGCTGGACAGCGACGGGGATGAGGCGCTCCACGCCTACTCCACCATCGCGGGCTACCAGATGTGGCCGGTCGACACCCTTGAGGATGCCGATGGCAACCACCTGATCCCCTCGGCCCAGCCGGTCTCCAACTACTCCTACGTGCCGAAGGCCTCGGAGAAGAAGATCGATGCCATCATGAAGTACTACGCATGGATCTCCAATCGGGAGAATGCCCTGAACATCGAGTACTTCATCTTCGGTGAGGGGAGTACCCTCAACGAGAAGGGTATCCCGGTGCTCAAGGCCAAGGATGAGCTGAAGGCGATGGGATTTGCAAGCGCCAACGATTTGGACATGCTGACCCGTACCCCGTTCTTCGGCAAGGAGAACTTCCTCGAGAACCGCAAGGGTGAGTTCCCCCACGTTCCGATGGAGTACTTTGAGGCTGAGTTCGACATCCGCTACGACAAGAATCGCTTCTACGATGCGTACCTCATCGGCGCGGCGCTGCCGAGCGACCAGTATGTCCCGCTCCTGCAGTCGATGATCGTCGAAATGGTCTTCAAGGTGATGAATGCACCGGAAGGCAAGTTCGAAGAGGTCTACGCCGAGCAGTACAAGAAGCTGCTTGACAATAACCTGCAGCAGGTTCTTGATGAGCGTGGTGCGTACTACGACAAGTTCGTGAAATAAGAGAGAGCCGAAGGAGATGGTGGAAATGATACAACAACGTTTTGCTCCCAGCGATGGGTATTGGTTGAAAGGCAACCTGCATGCCCACTCCACCGTCTCCGACGGCGATCTTTCCCCTGAGCAGGTCCTCGCGGGGTATCGTGAGCGAGGATACGACTTCTTCTCACTCACTGATCACAACATCTATGCGCGATACCGCCATGAGGGCCTGCTCCTCATTCCGGGCTTCGAGCTGACCTGCACACTCAACGGGAAGCGGGCCCATATCAATTTCTACCAGAAGGGGGAGAAGAGCCTCTTCTCTGACGGCGAGGAGTTCTCCGTCACGGATGATGCGGCGACGCGTCGCTTCATCGAACGGGCACAGGACGACTACCTCATCATGCTCAACCACCCCGATTGGTCGCGCCTGGAGTATCGGGATGTGGAGAACTACGACTGCTTCTTCGCCCTGGAGGTGCTCAACTACGGCACCGAGTATCACGACCGGGTCGGGGAGAACGCGTACTTCTGGGATACCGGCCTGCGCGATGGGAAACAGTGGTGGGGGCTCGCCACCGATGACAACCACAACGGCTATACGAATAGCCCGGGGTGGCCGTTCAACCATCTCGAGTGTGACAGCTTCGGTGGTTGGGTGATGGTCAAGGCACAGGAGCGCAGCCATGAGGGAATCATCGAGGCGTTGGAGGCAGGGCACTTCTACGCAAGCGGGGGTCCTGAAATCTATGATTTCTCCGTTGAGAACGGCATCGTCCACGTCTCCTGTTCCCCGGTGAGAAGAATCGTCTTCAAGGGGGAGGAGGGCAATTTCGTGCGAAAGCTCGGGGAGAATCTTACCGAATTCACCGCGCCGCTGAGGCGGAACAAACGGTATGTCCGCGTTGAATGCATTGACGAGGCAGGTCGTACCGCCTATAGTAATCCAATATATCTCTAGAAATTAAGAGGAATCATGACGACCACGGAGATGGCTGAGATCATCGGAATCTCTCGAATCACCCTTTCAAAGTACTTGAACGGGAAGGGGGGAATATCCCAAAAGAGCATCGACAAGATCGAGCGCTACATCAAGGAGTACAACTTTACCCCCAACACCCATGCACGCAGCCTTGCCGGCAAGCAGGAGCAGATCATCAGTTTCGTCTCCACCTTCAGCGGGGTGACCGACGGGGTGAGCCGCATCAGCAGCCACTTCGCCACCCTCTTCACCAACTACATCCTCGTCGAGGCGAAGAAGTTCGGCCTCAAGGTGCTGGTCACCATCACCGACAGCCAGCACGCCATCGGCGAGCTGGAGCAGCTCTTCTCCTCATCGCTCATCAGAGGCGCGGTCATCTTCGGCCTTGAGAGCGGCAGCGAGGGGTTCGAGCGGATCAACAGCTGCGGCTACCCGGTCGTCCTGGTCAACCAGGAGGAGCAATCCCCGTCACCGAACATCTCCTTGGTCAACATGGATGACCAGAAGTGTGCCTACGATACGGTCATGCGCCTCGTCGACGAGGGGCATACGCGTCTGATGTACATCGGCTCAAGCCTGAAGCGCCTTCCGGCCCTGCGGCGACAGTGGGGGGTGAACCAGGCGCTCGAAGATCTGCACGGCGAGGATGTCACCTGCATCCTCGGCAACGCCGACTTCAAGGAGGACCTCGCCTACGAGTACGTCCATACGTATTTCTCTGAACACGAGGAACACCCGACGGCCATCATCGCCGCCAACGACCTGACGGCCATCGGGGCCATCAACGCGCTGAAGGCGTTGAGAATCAAGGTGCCGGACCAAGTCTCGGTCATCGGCTTTGACGACATCGCCGTCTCAGCCTACTTCTCTCCTCCCATCACCACCTTCCGGGCCGACTATGAGTTGATGGCCCAACAGACCATCAAGGAGCTGGTGGCCCTCATCGATGGTGATCACACGGGTTCGGTCATCGAGATTCCCATGGAGATGGTGGAGCGCAACTCAGTCAAAGCCTTGGTGTGAAGTGATTCTGCTTGCCACCATGCTCAGATACCTCCATACTGCGATGAGGACAACCATATGGCGACAACGAGCTCTGCTCTGCAAGAGGGAATCTGGCTGAAGGGGAATGTACATTCGCACTCGACTGAGAGTGATGGCAAGCTGACCGTGACGGAGCTCCTTGCACTCTATGCACACGAAGGGTATGACTTCATCAGCATCACCGACCATGACGTGTATGCCACCTATACGCACCCGACATTGCTCTGCATTCCCGGCGTGGAGGTCAGCGGATTCTTTGCCGACAAACCAATCCATATCAATCTTCTGCAGATCGGGAGGAAATCACTCTTTGAGGAGGGGCACCGCTTCACGGTGAAGGATGAAGGGGAGACGCGCTCCGTGATCGAGCGTTGCCAAGAGGAGTACCTGATCGTCCTCAACCATAGCGCATGGTCGCTGCTGAACTTTGAAGATATTGCCTCCGTCGAAGGCCTCTCCGGCATTGAAGTGAGCAACTATTCAACCGAGGCTCTGAACGGGGTGGAGGGGAGCGTCCATCTCTGGGAGAGCGGGTTGCGTCAAGGCAAACGATGGCTCGCCTTTGGCGGTGATGATAACCACAACGGCTCCCCCTCGGCCGCATTTTGGCCCTTTGGCAATGCAGAGCGTGACAGCTTCGGCAGCTGGATCATGGCCAACGCCGCCGACCGGAGCCAGCCTGCCCTGATGGAGGCGCTCTCTGGTGGGCACTTCTACACCACCGAGGGCCCTGAAATTTACTCCTTTGCAGTCATTGATGGCTCCGTGCATGTCCACTGCTCCCCGGTGAGTCGGATCATCATCAAAGGGGAGCGGCGCAACTTCGTCCGTCGCTTGGGTGAGGGGATAACCGAGCTGGTCGCCCCATTGAACGGAGAGAGCAGATACGTCCGCCTCGAGTGCACCGACGGGCAGGGGAGAACTGCCTACAGCAATCCCATCTGGCTGGCAGACTGAGTTGCAAAGCACCCATTTTCGAGTACACTGATGGAGTGTCCTTCTGGAGGACAAGGAGCGTTGGTGATGAGACAACTGTTGATCCATGGCCTGGAGGCCAAGACCATCCATCTGATCCAATCGGTCGTCTCTGACGTGCTCTACGTCCGACCTGTGGCCAAGGAGACGTTGGAGAGCGCGCTTGCCGGCACTGACGCCCTCGCGCTTGCCCAAGAGCAGGGGATGATCGAAGAGAGCGTCAAGGAACGGGCTGAACGCTTCGACGCTATCTTCGGCCAAGCGCCCATCGGCATCACCATCAGCCATGGGCTGAGCCCGGGGGATACCATCATCGATGAGATCCTCACCGTGAACCCGAAGTTCGAAGAGATCGTCGGCTACTCCAAGGAGCAGCTCTTGCGTCTCGGATGGTCGGCTATCACGCACCCGGAGGACCTTGAGCGGGAGCGGGAGTTGTTCAAGCGCCTCCTTGCCGCTGAGATTCCATCCTACAATATCGAGAAGCGCTATCTGAGACCCGATGGCTCGATCGTCTGGGTCGAGATCGTCGTCGCCCCCATCAACGTCGGAGGTGACGACTACTACAACCACATCTGCCTTGTGCAGGATATCTCACAGCGGAAGATGATCGAGCGCTCACTCAAGGAGAGCGAGCGCAGCAAGGGGGTGCTCCTCTCCCACCTGCCCGGCATGGCCTACCGGTGCAAGAACGACGCAAACTGGACGATGCTCTACGTATCACCGGGGTGTGAGCGCTTGACCGGCTATCGCCAGGAGAGCCTCACCAACAGCCAAGAGGTCTCCTTCAACGACCTCATCGCCCCCTCCCATGTGCAGCAGGTCCACCATGACTGGAAAGAGGCCATTGCCGCAGGTGGCTCGTACTCCGGCGAGTACGAGATCATTACCCGAGCCGGGGAGCACAAGTGGGTCTGGGAGCTCGGCCAAGGGATCGTCAATGAAGCGGGAGTGGTCGAAGAGCTTGAGGGCTTGATCCTCTCCATCAACAATCGCAAACACGCTGAGGCCGAGTTGCGTTACCACTCCCAGCACGACCTGGCTACGGGATTGTACAATCGCCGCTACCTCGAGGAGCTCTTGGAGGCCACGCACGCAGGGCGAAGAGGGGAACCCTCTGCCTTGGTGGCGGTCAACCTCTCCAGCCTCCACGCCTCGGCGATGACCTACGGCTTTCTCTACTCCCAGGAGATCCTCAAGGAGGTGGCCCAGCAGCTTCAAGCGCTCTGTAAGCCGACCTACACGCTCTGTGTGATCTACGAGTATCAGTTTGTCTTCCATATCCGGGGGTATGCCGGCAAGGAGGAGCTGGAGAGCCTCGCAGACGCGATATCCGAGCACCTGAGCACGCCGTTGGCGATGGAGGGCATCGGGTGGGGCATCGGGATCGTGGAGGTCGGCCAGAAGGGAGGATCTGCGCAGGATCTGCTTCGCAAGCTCCTGGTGGTCAGCGAACAGGCGTTGCACCACTGGGGTGTGGAGAGCGCCTCCCTTTTCTTCGATGAGCAGATGGAGACGAAGCTCTACCGCGAGGAGCAGATCACCGGGGAACTCACCGCCATCGCCTCGGGCGAGGGCAGCGGACGCCTTTATCTGGTCTACCAGCCGGTCATCACCATCGCCGATGGCTCGGTGGCGGGGTTTGAGGCGCTCGCCCGTCTCGAGATCCCTGGGCTCGGGACCATCAGCCCACTGCAGTTCATTCCCATCGCCGAGCGGACCAAGCTCATTATTCCATTGGGAGAATCCATCATTATCCAAGCGTTGCGTTTCCTCGACACCCTGCATGAAAAGGGGTATGAGGGGCTGACCGTCTCCATCAACATCTCGGCGTTGCAGCTGCTCAAACAGGAGTTTTCGCCCAAGCTCCTGAGGACCATCCGGGCGATGGGGGTCAAGGCCCGGAACATCTGCCTTGAGATCACCGAGTCGATTTTCGCCGCCAACTACCAGGAGATCAACCGGATCCTCAAGCCGCTGCGCAATGCCGGCATCAAGATCGCCATCGATGACTTCGGCACCGGCTACTCATCCCTGGCGCGTGAGCGAGAGCTTGAGATCGACTGTCTGAAGGTCGATAGGTTCTTCATCGAGAAGCTCTCCCACATCAGCGAGGATCGCTCCATCACCAGCGACATCATCTCCATGGCCCATAAGCTCGGCCACTGCGTCATCGCCGAGGGCGTGGAGGAGGAGACCCAGTTGCAGTACCTGACCAAGTACGGGTGTGACAAGGTGCAGGGCTACCTCTTCGCCAAGCCGATGGACGAAGAGCGTGCCCTCCAGTACCTCTCTCAGCACACCTGCTAGATGTGGAGCAGCTTCTTTGCGATGGTGAAGTAGAGGATCAAGCTGAAGGCGTCCACGATCGTCGTGATCAAGGGAGCGGCCATGATGGCCGGGTCCATGTGGAACTTCTTGGCTATCATCGGAAGGATGCCGCCGATTGTCTTCGCCATGATCACCGTCGCATAGAGGGCGATGCCGACCGTCACGGCCACCATGATGCCATGGCCGGTGAAGTAGACGCGCAGTGCGGTGAAGAAGGCGAGGACGAACCCCACCAGCAGCGCGACGCGGAGCTCCTTGAAGAGCACCGTCCAGAAATCCTTGAGCGAGATCTCGTTGACCGCCATACCGCGGATGATCAGCGTCGAGCTCTGGCTGCCGGCGTTGCCTCCGGTGTCGGTGAGCATCGGGATGAAGGAGACGAGGATCGGCAGGATCAGGAAGGCATCCTCGAAGCGGGCGAGGATGCTGCCGGTGATCATCCCGCTGACCAGCAGAACCATCAGCCAGACGATGCGGTTCTTGGCCAGTGAGAAGACCCCGGTCTTCAGGTACGGCTTGTCACTGGGGAGCATCGCTCCCATCTTCTCAAAGTCCTCGGTGTTCTCTTCCTCGATGACGTCGATGATGTCGTCGACGGTGATGATGCCCACCAGGCGATTCTCATGATCGACGACGGGGATGGAGAGGAGATCGTAGCGTCTGAAGAGGTCGGCGACCAGCTCTTGGTCGTCGGTGGTGGTCACCGAGATGAAGTCCCGGTCCATCACCGACTCCAAGATGCTCTCGTCGTCGGAGAAGAGGAGGGTTCT
>Ga0208195_1001386_pt1 | contig 26820 bp, 22 predicted proteins | sample AD_UKC077_MetaG_FD_184441 | JGI IMG/M metagenome (GOLD analysis project Ga0208195, IMG submission 184441) | Active sludge microbial communities of municipal wastewater-treating anaerobic digesters from USA - AD_UKC077_MetaG (SPAdes) (version 2) | ecosystem: Engineered > Bioreactor > Anaerobic >... | reverse complement strand
GTTTTCCCATGATAATTAGAATTTGGCTTTAAAATTAAAGAGTCAATATTGCCGTCGCTCATTATCCTTTCTCCAATTTGGTAGGGCCCAGAAACTACTGGATCAATATTATAACTTGATAATAAAAAGTTTTGAGGAGTAACGTCTTGCCATATGTGTTTAGGGATAATCTTTAAAGCTAATTTATTAACAAACATTGGCGATGCCTGATCTAGCTCAAACAAAACCTCAAGCTCTGATAACTCTTCAACGTCTATACCCATCCAATCAGGGCGTAGTGGACTTCTGTAATCTGGATCTTGAATAACCTTAATAGTAAATACAACGTCAGATGCTGTGATTTTTTCTCCATCTGACCACCTTAAATTGTCTCTAAGTTTTAAAGTATAAGAGTTTTTTTCTTCTATTATCTCTTCGGCAAGGTTAAAAACAAAACCATCTTCAAAATCATAATCTATCAAACTAGAAAACAATAATTCAACAACATCTCTATCAGCATCATTAACCGCACTATATATTGGATTAATAAAATTAGGATATCCGACAATACCCTCAGTATATAACCCTCCATATGTTGGCACTACTTCAGTGTTATTAATATAAAAACAATAAGAAAAACCAACCAACGAAACAAAAAATATCAAAACAAGAGCATAAAATAAAGCTCTCTCTTCTTTGTTTAAAACCCTAACAAAAAACCGAGATTGCGACCATGATGGCAAACTTTTTGGCCAAAAACCCTTTATCCTATCCTTTAATTTAGACATTCTTTGAGAGAAAACTACAATAAGTTGATTATAGCCAAAATTACAAAAAGTACTCCTAAAACAATAGTTCCGTTGAAAATATGCTTCTGGACTCCTCGTTTCGCCGAGTAACTACCTGATCCATCTTGACCAAACGCAGTACCAAGACCAGAATCACCTTGTTGTAATAATATTAAAGTAATCAAACCAACAGCTACCAATATTTGTAAAATTGGGAGTAAATTATTCATTACCTTTTAGCTAAAATAATATTTAATACCCAAAGTATTACAGTAGCAATAAATAACTGAGTAAAGCTATTAAATATCTTTTCTAGAATTAAAACATCAACAATCCAAACAATAGCCATATTAAGGAACAGTGAAAATACTCCTAGCGTTAATATCTTTAACGGAAATGTTAATATATCTAGTATCGGCTTTACTGCAAAGTTAATTATCCCTAAAGCAAATCCAGCTAAGGCTAGAGATGCAAGCGCTCCTTCAAATTCAACTCCAGGAATACCGGTTGCAAGCCATATACCCAATACACCAGCTATAATATATGCAGAGAATCGTTTCATTAATTATACTTATAGCAGAATATACAATTTTGGTCAATAAGCCCCATCTATTATCTTACCAATCTCTTCTTTCTTTTTATCAATTTTAAATTGATTTGTTGCCTCAATATTAATTCTCAGTAATGACTCAGTATTAGACTTTCTAATATTCGCTCTCCAATCACTATACTCAATAGATAACCCATCTATTTCAGATATTTTAGCATCAAAATAAAATTGTTTTAATCTGGCAAATACACCATCGTCCTCTACTTTCCGATTAATCTCTCCCGAAATTAAATATTTACTTTGTATTTTTTTCAACTTCTCCCAAAAATTATCATCATTAGATATTATCTCTAAAACAATCAATAATGGAATTATTCCGGTATCAGAATACCAAAAATCTTTAAAATATGTGTGCCCACTTGATTCTCCGGAAAATATAGCACCATTCTTTCTCATAGTAGCCTTGATAAATGAATGTCCGACTCTTTCTAAAATAGCTTCTCCGTTATTTTTTTTAGCAAAATCTATTAATGCCCAAGTATATCTTGGATCGTAAACTATCTTGCCCCCTTTATGCTTTTTAAGCATATAATCTATTAAAAAAGCATTAATGTGATAGGGGTGAATAAAATTACCATACTTATCAAAGAAAAAAACTCTATCAGCATCAGCGTCCCAAGCAACACCAATATCAACGTTAGACTTTTTAACAAAATTACTAAACTCAATTCTGTTTTGCTCTTGAAAAGGATCTGGTTGACCCTTAGGAAACGTGCCATCAAGAACATTATTAAGACCAACTAATTTAAAGTCAAAACCACCAACCTTTTTTACTTTATTTAATACAACCCCCTCGAATCCAAAATTAGGATTGTAAGCAATTTTAAACGAGCCTATCTTCTTACTGTCAACAAAACCAACAACAAACTTGGCAAAATCGTCCAACACTTCTTTAGAAAAAACTTTCCCTTTCTTTTTTTTATCATCATATATTCTCTTAATAATTAAATTTTTAATTTGATCAATACCATTATCCAACGATATTGGAATAACATTATCGCCAACCATTTTAAAACCATTGTACTCTCTAACATTGTGCGATGCTGTAACTTGTATTCCACCACCATAATTATAGTTGCCAACGGCAAAATACATCATCTCGGTAGAAACCAATCCAATGTCAACTACATCTATACCCCCATCTACTAAACCACCAACTAATGAACTTTTTAATGCCTCGGAATGAGTTCTAACGTCCATTCCTACAACTACTGGCTTAGATGGCTTAAATACTTTAGCATAGGCAAGACCAATACTATATGCCACCTCTTCATTTATCTGTTCGGGATAAACACCTCGAATATCGTAAGCTTTAAATATTTTTTGATCTATTTTCATGTACTACATCTTACAATGCTTGATTAATTTAATCAAGTCTGCTATAATGCCGCCATGATGAAAAAGTACGAATTATCCTGTCTTGTGTCTCCAATGTTTAGCGAAAAAGACATTTTAGAAACACAGATAAGCATAGTTAATAAAATAGAAGCCAATGAGGGAAGATTAATAACTCAAAAGGCCGATGTTGCTAAAAGACCTTTTGGTTATGAAATAAAAGGATATAGTGACGGATATTTAATTTCTTTTGTTTTTGAATTAGAGCCTAAAAACTTAGCTAATATTGAAAATAAATTAAAAGAAAAGAAAGAAATATTAAGATATCTTCTTGCTTTTAAAAAAGATGTCAAAATTGATAAAAGACCAACTCCAAGATTTAAGCCAGAACAAAAACCAACTCAAAAAGTTGAATTAAAAGAAATTGATAAAAAAATTGAAGAAATTCTCAGTGAATAATTATGAATTTAAACAAAGCCATATTAGTTGGAAGACTAACTAAAGACCCAGAGTTAAGGGCTCTACCAAGCGGACAAAATGTTGCATCTTTTGGTATGGCAACCAATAGATACTTTAGTGATAAGTCTGGTCAAAAACAAGAAGCTACCGAATTTCATAATATTGTTTTGTTTGGACGTCTTGCAGATGTTGCTTCTCAATACCTCAAAAAAGGATCAATGGTTTTAATAGAAGGCCGAATACAAACAAGAAGTTGGCAGGATAACGAAGGAAATAAAAAATATAAAACTGAAATAGTTGGCGAATCTATACAACTTGGTCCTAAAAACACACAAATGCCAGACACAACAAACCAATTAAATAAAGAAGAAATCCCAATTATTCAAAAAGAAGAAGAAGATATTGATATTAAAGATATACCATTTTAATTAAAAAGATATGGAATGCTATTTTTGCAAAAACAATGTAAAAGAAATTGATTTTAAAAATACCGAATTATTAAAGAAATTTACTTCGGGTATGGAAAAAATTAAAGGCAAGAAAAAAACTGGTACTTGTTCGTACCACCAAAGAAAACTAGCTCAAGCAATAAAAAGAGCCAGAAATTTAGGACTTTTACCTTACAGTCCTAAATAGCTATTTTTTAAAAATCTTTTTTCGAATTTCCTCGGTAATACGAGGATTTTCTTTTAAGAAACTTTTAGCACTCTCAGTACCCTGACCCATTTTGGTATCTTCGTATTGAAACCAAGAACCAGACTTTTTAATAATTCCTTCTTTAAGAGCGATATTAATAATATCTCCCTCATAGGATATTCCTTCGTTATAGTAAATATCAAATTCAGCAACCTTAAATGGTGCTGCAACTTTATTTTTAACTATCTTTGCTTTTACCCTGCTACCAATAATCTCTTCTCCTTGTTTAATTTGAGCAATTCTTCTTAAATCTATTCTTACTGAAGAATAGAACTTTAGTGCTAAACCGCCTGAAGTTGTTTCGGGATTACCCCAACTAACACCAATTTTCATTCTTGTTTGGTTTAGAAATATTACCGAAGTCTTAGTTTTGTATATTATACTAGATAGCTTTCTTAATGCCGAAGACATTAGCCTAGCCTGAAGACCAACATGGACATCGCCAACCTCTCCAGCTATTTCTGCTTTAGGAGCAAGGGCTGCAACTGAGTCTATCACCACAACATCTACTTCTCCTGAACGAACCAAAGCTTCTACAATTTGCAAAGCTTGCTCACCTGAATCTGGTTGAGATATTAAAAGATCATCGGTATTAACTCCAATTCTTTTAGCATAATCCGGATCAAGAGCATTTTCAGCATCAATAAAAGCACCTATACCTCCCTTTCTCTGAGCCTCAGCCAAGACATGCAAAGCAAGAGTTGTTTTACCGCTAGACTCAGGACCAAATATTTCAACAACTCTTCCACGGGGAATGCCACCAACGCCCAAAGCCATATCTAGAGATATTGAACCTGTTGATATACTATCAACATCTACTGGGCTAATCTCTTTCATTTTCATAATAGCACCTTCGCCAAACCTACTCCTTATATCATCAATAGATTCTTGGAGATTTTGATTTTCTTTTCTTGTTTTTTTTGCCATATATTTTTATTACACTTTAATAATATCATATTTATACTGATATACAAGAAGCGCCTTAATTTAATATTAGTCCCTCGACAACAAGCGGCATGGATCAAAAGTATTACAACCAACAGTGGAATAACTCAAACTCAAGTACCAATACCAAACATTATCACCCGATGTTAATCCGGTAAAAACAGAGAGTCTTGCCAGTTATTACTTTTTAATCTATACTCACAGCTGATTATTCCATCTAATATTGGACATTCTTCTAGAGTTATTATATGTCAACCATATGAAAATTATTATCAAACCCCCTTCCACTCATCACTGCCACTATCTTCAATATTTCTAGTATAAACCTCTCTTGGCTTGGCACCATCTGCTGGACCAACAACACCACGCTCCTCCATCATATCTATTAATCTAGCGGCTCGAGCATAACCAACTCTTAGTCTTCTTTGTAAAAATGACGCTGATGCTTTTTTGTTCTCAATAACAATTGTTCTTGCTTCTTCGTATAATGGATCGTTTTCACCATCGTAAAAATCAAATGTTCCTTCGGTTGCCTCTTCTAGCCCCTTTTCCAAATCTTCGCATAGCGAATCTCCCTCCATGGTTTCACCATACTCGGTCTTAATCCAATTTACAACACCTTTAATTTCTTTTTCTGAAACATAAGGAGCTTGAACTCTTTTAGGTTTAGGCATATCTCCAGTAACATAGAGCATATCTCCAGCGCCTAGAAGCTTTTCGGCCCCAGCAGTATCAATAATTGTCCTAGAGTCTACTTGTGATGCAACCTGAAATGAAACTCGAGAAACGATATTAGCCTTAATTAAACCAGTAATTACCTCTACTGATGGTCTTTGAGTAGCTAATACAAGGTGTATACCTGTAGCTCTAGCCATTTGAGCCAGCCTCACAATCTTGGGCTCAATTTCTTTACCCTTAGAAACCATTAAATCAGCTAACTCATCAACAATAATTACAATGTATGGCATAACCTCCATTGGCTCATTGCCCTTCTTTTTGTTATTCTTTGAAACCAAATCATTATAGCTTCCGATATCACGAGTTTTGGCTTCTGACATTACCTTTAACCTTCTTTCCATTTCTAGCACAGACCATTTTAACACATTACTAGCACGATCCACATCAAAAATAACAGGACACAAAAGATGTGGTGTATCTTTAAAATGACTGAATTCTACTCTTTTTGGATCAACTAATATTAATCTCAGTGTCTCAGGGGTATTATTGTATAGTATACTTAGTATCAAGGTATTTAAGAATATTGTTTTGCCCGAACCAGTAGATCCAGCAACTAGCAAGTGAGGCATCTTTTCTAATCGAGTATATACTGCAATTCCAGAAACATCTTTACCCATTGCTATTGGCAGTCTTGCTCCAATCTTTTGATAATCAGGAGATTCAATCATATTTCTTAACCTAACTTCGGCTCTTATCTTGTTAGGTATTTCAACTCCAACTAAAGATTTACCTGGAATAGGTGCTTCTATCCTAATAGAGTGAGCCGCTAAAGACAAAGATAAATCATTAGACAAAGATGTTATTTTAGAAAGTTTAATCCCCTCAGCTGGTTTAAGAGTATACTGGGCCACTGTTGGACCAACATTCACTCCCGACATTTCTACAGGAATATCAAAATCCTCTAGTGTTTTTTTAATAATCGCCGAATTAACTTTAATGTCTCCAGTACTAGGAGCACCACTTTCAGATTCTAACAAATCTAGTGGTGGCAATTTGAATCCGTTTAAATTTTTATCAGGCAAAACATCTTCTTTTACTGGTTCAGGCTTCTTTTCTTCTTCTTTTTTTACTGGCTCATCAAATTTTAATTCCTTCTCTTTAAATTCGGAATTTTTACCAATAACCCGCCTAAATATTTTAGAAGTAAAAGATTCTTTTAATTCATCATTTGCCCTCAAAACAGATGGTAGAGAAAGTAATTGTAAAAACACTAAACAACCACCAAAGATAAAAGCGGTAAAAACAAAAAGAGCAATCCAAAAATCAAACAATTTAATTAATGGGCTACCAATTAAATCACCAATAGTACCACCGGCATTATCAATCTCTAAAATGTTAGAGCTAGAAAGTATTTCCAACATTCCCGAAAAACCAATCGCAATTAACAAAAAGCTTGCCACCATTGGAACAGCAAACCTCTTGTATTTTGTTTTAATTACTACCAAACCAACAAGGAATAAAGCTATTGGCATAATGTATACCGCCAATCCTATAAAAGATGTAAAGAAATCTTTTAGATATTCACCGGCCATTCCAGATAAATCAAAGAAGGAAAAAAACATCACAATAGCAAACAAGAAAAACAATATTGATACGATTGTCTTTTTTATCTTTTTGGGCAAAGGAAAAAACTTTCCCCCTTTGCTATCGGCAACCTTAGATTTTGTTTTTTTGACCACTTTTTATTTTTTCTTATTAAATCCAGTTCCGGCAGGAATTATCTTACCTATTATAACATTTTCTTTAAGTCCACGCAATTTATCTTCCTTGCCTTCTAGCGCTGATTTAATTAAAACACGAGATGTTTCTTGAAATGATGCTGCTGATAAGAAAGAATCGGTACTGAGTGCAACATTAGTAATACCTAACAATATTGGAGTAGCAACTACTTCTTTCTTACCTTCTTTTTTCAATTTTTCATTAATTTCAAATAACTTTTCTTTCTCTATCACTTCCCCCGGTATTAAAATAGAATCGCCCTCATCTTTTACCTTAACTCTTGAAAACATTTGCCTAATAATCACTTCTATGTGCTTATCGTGAACATTAACACCTTGAGAAACATATATCTTTTGAACTTCGGTTCGAATATATTCTTGAGCTGCCTTGATTCCATCATTTTTGAAAACATCTTTAATATCTAAATTTCCAGAAGAAAGAATATCTCCCTTTTTAATCTTTTGACCCTTTTCAACTAAAATCTCAGCTTTAGGAGAGACTTTGTATTCAATAACATCACGCTTAGACTTTTTATCATCTTCGCTCTTAGCAATCTTTACCCGAATAACTCCATCAGGCATAATTTCTTGAACAACTCCATCTGTCTTAGCCATTTCTGCTTTTCCACCAGGAATCCTAACTTCAAATATTTCTTGAACACGAGGTAAACCTAATGTAATGTCACCTCCACCAGCAACTCCACCAGTATGAAAGGTTCTCATGGTAAGCTGTGTTCCCGGTTCACCAATTGCCTGAGCGGCAACAATACCAACCGCTTCACCAAGATTAACTTCTTTATTAGATCCAAAATCCCAACCATAACATTTTTTACAAACCCCCCTTATCGTCTTACAAGTAAGTAAAGATCTCACTCTTACTGATTCAATTTTGTCATCGGCCATAATATTGTCAGCAGCGCGCCAATCAATAATTTCACCCTTTTTTACTATGTCGCCAATATTTTCCATCGCAACTCGTCCAACAATTCTAAAAGCAAGATCTTGATCAATCTCATCAGTTTCTTTTTTAGTAATAACAATACCCTCGGTGTCTTTACAATCATCTTCCAGAACAATAACTTCGTGAGAAACATCAATCAACCTTCTAGTTAAATAACCTGCTGTTGCCGTTCTAAGGGCAGTATCAGCAGTTCCCTTTCTGGCACCATGAGTTGATATAAAATACTCTAACACATCAAAACCTTCTTTAAATGAGCTTTTAATAGGAAGTTCTATTGTCTGACCGGCTGGGTTAGCCACTAAACCTTTCATTCCTGCCATTTGTACCGGCTGAGACCATGAACCTCTAGAACCAGAGTCAATAATTGTAAACACTGAACCATATTCTCCCAAAGTCTTAGGAACCATTTTCTCTATTTCTCTTTTAGCTTTGTGCCAAATTTCAATATTTTTTTCTTTTTTCTCGTCCTTAGAAAACAATCCTTTTTTGTAAAAGCCCTCCACTTTTTCTACCTCATCAATAGCATTCTTAATAATTTCTTCTTTTTCTTCAGGAACAGTTAAATCGCTCATACCCCAAGAAACACCAGATCTTGTAGAGTACTCAAATCCAAGATCTTTCATTTTATCTAGCGTTTCTTGTGCTATTTTTTTACCATAATTTTCAATAACATCACGAACTACTCGTCTAATATTTTTAGAATTCATCAATTCGTTTTGAAATTGAAAACCCGAAGGTAAAATTTTATTAAATATTATTCTGCCAACGCTAGTTTCTATTAATTCACCTTCGGATTGAATTTTAACCAAAGATCTTAAATCTATGTGACCAAATTCTTGAGCTAATAAAGCATCTGAAAAAGAACCAAAAAACATACCTTCTCCCTTACCCTCTTTTATAGTCTTAGTTAGCCAATAACAACCCAAAACAATATCTTGACTAGGAGGAACACTAGGCAAACCGGTTGCAGGTTTCAGTAAATTTTCAGAAGATAACATAATCTCGCGAGCTTCTTTTTGAGCTTCATCGGATAAAGGTAAATGGACTGCCATCTGGTCTCCATCAAAGTCAGCATTAAAAGCGCTACACACTAAAGGATGAAGCTGAATTACATTGTCTTCTATTAAAACTGGCTCAAATGCCTGAAAACCTAAACGATGTAATGTTGGAGCACGATTAAGCAAAACAACCTTATTTTTAACAACATCTTCTAATATTGCCCATACTTCATCTATTTCGTCTTCTATTAAACGAGTAGCGCCACGAACATTATATGCTAATTCTTTTTTTAATATCTGTCCGATTATAAAAGGCTTAAATAGTTCTAGGGCCATCTTTTTAGGTAAACCACACTGATATAGTTTAAGCTGTGGACCAACCACAATCACTGAACGACCAGAATAATCTACTCTTTTACCTAAAAGATTATGTCTAAACCTTCCTTGCTTACCCTTGAGCATATCACCTAAAGATTTTAATAATCTTCTACCACCAGTAGTGGACTGTGTCGTAACGCCCTTTCTCATTTCGTTATCAATAAGAGCATCTACTGACTCTTGCAACATTCTTTTCTCATTACGAACAATGACATCGGGAGCTCCGATTTCAAGTAAATATTTTAATCTATTATTTCTATTAATTACTCTTCGGTATAAATCGTTTAAGTCAGATGAAGCATAACGCCCACCGTCTAGTTGAACTATTGGCCTTAAATCAGCCGGCAAAACAGGAATAACGGTTAAAAACATCCACTCAGGTCTTATACCGGCCATATTCATACTTTGAAACATCTTTAATCTTTTTTGAATTTTGATTCTTTCTCCAGCAGGAGCTTTTGCAATCTTCTTTTTTAGATCTTTTATTAACTCTTTGATGTTTATCTTTTCAAAAACTTTTCTTAATGTTTCAGCGCCAGTACCTGCTTCAAATATTTCTCCGTATTTTATAGATAAGTCATAATATTCTACTTCAGACAAAATACTAAGTGGCTGAAGTCTTCCAAGCTCTTCTTCAGACTTTAATTTAGCTAATTTTAACTCTTGTATCTTTTCTTTAGATTCTTTTTGAGTTTCAAAAGTTTTAAGTTTCTGATTAAATTCTATCTCTATTTCTTGAGCAACTCTACTTTTTTCTTCATAATTAACATCGGTAATCATATAGGCAGCAAAGTAAATCACCTTTTCCAATTTTTGCATAGGAATGTCTAAAACCATTCCTATTCTAGAAGGAATTCCACGCAAAAACCAAATATGTGAAACCGGACAAGCAAGTTTAATATGGCCCAATCTCTCACGACGAACCGATGCTTTAGTAACCTCCACTCCGCATCGATCGCAAACAATACCCTTATATCTTATTTTTTTATACTTACCACAATAACATTCATAATCTTTTTCTGGTCCAAAAATCTTTTCACAAAACAAACCATTTTTCTCAGGTCTTTGATTACGATAATTTATTGTCTCAGCTTTAGTGATTTCTCCATGAGACCATTCTAAAATCTTGTCTGGAGAAGCCAACATTATTCTTATTGAATCTAAGTCTTCAACCCTCATATTATTATATTTTAATTAATAAAATTATTCTTTTTTGGTTTCTTTAATTTCAATCCCTAAAGATAATGCTTTGAGTTCATTAACTAAAAGATTGAATGATGACGAAACATTAGGTTTTTTAATTGGTTCACCTTTTAGTATCGCTTCGTAAGCAGCTGCTCTTCCCACAACGTCGTCTGATTTAATGGTTAACATTTCTTGAAGTAAGTTGGCAACACCATAACCTTCTAGAGCCCAAACTTCCATCTCTCCTAGTTTTTGTCCACCAAATTGTGCCTTTCCACCAAGTGGTTGCTGAGTAATTAAAGAATAGGGTCCAATTGATCTGGTGTGAATTTTATCTCTCACCATATGAATCAACTTCATAATATACATTACACCAACTGTTACATCTTGAGGAAATGGCTCCCCTGTTCGACCATCGTAAAGAGTAATCTTACCATTCTCAGGTAATCCAACTTCTTTTAAGCTTGCTTTAATATCTTCCTCAGTTGCACCAGAAAGCGATGGAGTAATAGCAACATAATTACCTTTTTGAGCGGCCCAACCTAAATGAGTTTCTAATATTTGACCAATATTCATTCTAGAAGCAACAGAAAGTGGGTTTAGTATAATATCAACTGGAGTTCCGTCTTCCATATATGGCATTTCTTCTACTGGTAATACCTTTGAAATAATACCTTTGTTTCCATGACGTCCAGCTAGCTTATCACCAGCTTCTATTCTTCTCATTTCGGCAATTTCTACCTCAACTCTTTTTATTACCCCCGGATCAAGTTTATGACCATCAGCTCTAGAAAAAATCTTGATATTAACAACTCGACCTCTCTTGCCATGTTCCATAACTAGAGAAGTATCTTTTACATCTTTAGATTTTTCTCCAAATATTGCCTTTAATAATCTTTCTTCTGCTGTCATATCTGTTTCTCCTTTTGGTGATATTTTTCCAACTAATATATCTCCTGGTCCAACTTCGGCTCCTACCATAATTATTCCGTCTGCATCTAAGTCTTTTAATTTCTTTTCAGAGACATTGGGAATATCACTAGTAATTTCTTCTGGTCCAAGTTTAGTTTCTCTAACATCACAAGAAACACTTTCTATATGAATAGATGTATAAGTATCTTTTTGAACCAATCTTTCAGAAATGATAATAGCGTCTTCAAAATTAAGGCCTCTCCATGGCAAAAAAGCAACTAAAATATTTTTACCTAAAGCCATTCTACCATCAACAATGCCACCACCATCGGTTAAAACATCTCCTTTTTTAACTTTTTGACCCTTAGTAACCCTTGGCCTTTGATGAAAACAAGTATATTGATTAGTCTTTTTAAACGTTTTAAGATCATATCGCGTATCTGATTTTCCATCACTAATCACTATATGATTACCATCAACTGCTGTAACAGTACCCGAAACATCGCTAATAATAATTTGACCAGAATCAGTTGCAACTCTACTCTCCATACCAGTTGCTACTAACGGTGGTTCAGGGTTAACCAAAGTTACTGCTTGACGTTGCATATTAGAACCCATTAATGCTCTATTAGCATCGTCGTTTTGAAGAAAAGGAATACAAGATGTAGCCACCGAAATAAACTGCTCGGCACAAACATCTATAAAATCTATTTTATTCTTATCAATAAGACCTGGCTCACCCTTTATCCTAGCTCCTACTTTATTTTCTATAATATTGCCCTCATCATCGGTAATAGTTCCTCCATGAGCAATATTGTATTTTTCTTCTTCGTAAGCATTAAAGTAATGAACTTCTGATGTTACTCTACCATTTTCAACTTTATAATATGGAGTCTCAATAAATCCATATTTATTAATCTTAGCAAACGAAGCTAGGTGAACTACAAGACCCACATTACCACCTTCTGGAGTTTCTATTGGACAAATTCTTCCATAGTGAGAAGGTTGCACATCTCTAGCTTCAAAGCCAGCCCTTTCTCTTGTGAGCCCGCCAGGACCAGTAGCAGTTAATCTTCTTTTATGCTCTAATTCTGATAAAGGATTTTCATTATCCATAAACTGTGATATCTGAGAAGAAGTAAAAAACTCTCTAACCATAGACATAAAAGGCCTTACATTTACTATCTGAGCTGGATTAATATCGCTAGACTCTAATGTTGACATTTTATCTTTAATATGTCGCTCCATTCTTATAAGACCCAATCTTAGCCTGTTTTCTAGCACTTCTGCAAAAGCCCTTACTCTTCGATTACCTAAGTGATCAATTTGATCTGGTTTAGCTAAAGGGTCATTATTAAGTCTAATAATCTCTTTTAACACCTCTAAAATATCCTCATACCTTAATACTCGATCTTCGGTAGTAATCTCTTCTTTTTGCTTTTCAGTATAATTAAGTTTTTGCAACATTCTCCATCGTCCAACTTCTGAAAGATCATAGCGAGCAAAATTAAAGAAAGTATTTTTTACAAGTTCAAGAGCTGTCTCTGGTGTAGCAATATCACCTGGTCTCAATCTTTTATAAACTTCAACTAATGCCTCTTCTCTTGTTTTGGCCTCATCTTTAGCTAAAGTTTCTTCAATGTATCTCACTTCTCCAGTGTCAACATCTTTAAATAATTCTTTAATATCATCTTCTGTTATTTCTTTTGGCAACAAAGCTCTTAAAAAAGTAGTTGCCGATACCTTTCTCTTTTTATCTATTTTTACAGCCAAAACTCCCGTTGGTTCTGTCTCTATTTCTAACCAAGCGCCTCTATTGGGAATAATTTTTGCTCCAAAGAAATTTTTACCTTGAACAAATTGAGAAGTAAAAAAGATACCCGAAGATCTAATAAGTTGAGATATAGCAACTCTTTCTACTCCATTTATTACAAAAGTTCCCCGCTCAGTCATGATGGGGAAATCAGCTAAAAACATTTCTTGATTTTTAGATTCTTTGGTTCTTAGATTAACTAATTTAACCAAAACCCTCATTGATGCTTCATAAGAATCATTATTCATCTTGGCCTCTTCGTCATTATCATACTTAGGCTTGTCCATTTTGTAATCTACAAAATATAACTCCCATTCTTTGCCAGTATAGTCTCTTATTGGCGAAATCTCCTTAAATAAATTGATTATTCTTTCGTCCCAAAGCCTTTGCCAACTATCTTTTTGAAGAGATAGAAGATGAGGACGAACAAACAATGATTTTGACTTACCAAAATTTCTAAAAGTTACTTTTTCCATATAATTGTATAATTTTAAAAGCAAAACTACCCTAATTAAATCAGTTTAGGGTTATGTAATATTATATATGTTTGTGGCACTTTATTTTCAACAAAGTAAATATATCGATAATTGAATCGACTTCGAGCTAAGTTTATGAAAGTAATGTCAGTCTACTAATATTTTAAAATTTGTCAAGCCCTCGTATTAAATCATATAAAATCTAACCAAAATAATTATAGTAAAATAAATATTAATTATTAATTAAATTCATTTTACTAATATGATAAATATGTATTCAAGAAATCAATATCTTAAAGAACTAAGAATAGAATATTTGACACAGGCTAGCTACAATCACTACAAAACCTTGTCTCAGGTATAATTCTCAACCTTTCTATATCTATCATATTACCACACTTCTCGCATTTGCCATAATCACCACTATTAATCTTAGACAAAGCATTATCAATATTTTGAAGTTTAGTTTCTAATGTTTTTTCAATCGACAAAAGAGAACTATATTCTTCTACTTCATCAGCCTCTTCATCTAGCACACCCTCTGCCTTAAAGTCAGGAAAACGAGTTTTCCAATCGCCCTTAACTTCTTTATTTTCATCGGCAAAACCTTCCATTATTTTTTTTAATGATTTTTTTTCTCGCTCTAACCTTTCTCTAAATTGATTTAATTCTTTTTTTTCCATACTTTTTTTAATAAATTATATCAAGAACATAATCCATTGTTTCTTCGGATAAGGTGAATATGAAATAATCGACCATATTCTTTTTAATCACCGAATAGCAAACATTAAATGAATCGTTTTCTTCTTCTGTTTCAAAAGAATATTCTTTGCACCTTACAGAATAACCCTTGTAGTCTTTAGGCATAAAGAATTGACTTGGCAAATCAGTATTTAATTCGAAAAAAGATAAAAATGCTTTTAAATTTTCGTCTGCATTATCTTCCCACTCCCTCATCATTCCAGTAAATCCTTCAACGTCAGATATCTTCACTGCAAAACCAGGAACATTGTATTCACCACGAGAATAAAGGAATAAATTAAAATCTTCTGGTGAAACTCTTAAAACAAAAGATGATGGCATTTGTAAAGAAAAACTATTTAAAAATTGATCGACTGTAATATATTTTTGTTCTTTAATATTTGTTTGATCTAATATCATTAGTTTCACGAGAGAATAATCTTCGTAATTCTTTTTAAAATATTGGTTGAAATGTGATACAAGCTCTTCTTTTTTGGTAATAACAGGATATTCAAAATGACTATATTTAAAAAATGATTCGGGAGCCTTAGGTTGATATACTATGACCTCTACGGTTTCAGTAGCAACAACTGTTCGGACTTCAACCTCGGAACCACCTTCCTTACCAATATTTTGGATAAGAATTAGAGCTAATAGTAAAAAAGCTATAACACCAAAAACAACTAATAATCGAGGCAAAAATTTACTAACTGGGCCTGTTTTATTCTGCGGTGGTTTAGGTAATGGAACATCTTCTGCTACATCTTGAGCAATATTGGGAACAGTACCACTCTCTTCTCTAGCCTCTACTCTTTTTAAAAATTCTTCTCTTTCGCTAACATCTTTTTCTTTTAGCTTTGCCCTCAATTCTAAAGCAATGTCATTATTATTATCACTTTCTTTTTTTTGATTTTTTAAATAATCTTCGTAAAAAGACATAATTAACTTTTCTTCTCCTGGCTATCTTTAGCTAGTTGAAGCATAAATTTAAAGAATTCTTCATTTTCTTTAATTTTAACAAGATCTATATCAGGACTAGAAGAATTAGATTGAATATATTTAACAACAAGATCCATATCTGTTAATTCCTTTGGCTTTTCTTCTTTTTTAGGTTCTGGTTTTTTATCAATTGGCTCAGGTTTTTTGAAAACAACCGGTTCAGGTTTTTTGAAAACAACCGGCTCAACTTCTTTTACTTCTTCTCCTAAAATAGAATCTATTTCAGATATGCGTTTCTTAATGTTATCTCCTCGACTTACAATTTTATCAATGTCTTTTTCTTCTTCAACTATTTTTTTAATTGCTTCAACCAAAGACCATTTTTCTTCTTCAACATCTCGCCTATTGTCTTCTATTTCACGTCTTTCTGTTTCGGCCTGTCTTTGTTCATCAACCGTTTTTGCATTTACTTCTCTTTCTTGAATACTCTTCTCATCTTTAGCTATTTTTGCCAGACTCTCATCTATCTTTTTAAGATCCTCTTCTAGTGAAAATCTTTTCTCGGCTAACTCTTTTCTTTTGTCTTCAAACTTCCTATTTAAAATATTTATCTCTTCTAGCTTATCAATCAAAACTCTTTTTTCTTCCCTTAGTTCACTTTTTTTTATCTCACCCAAAAGTTCTTCTTCTTTATTGAGCACTCTTTGATATCTGATTTCTACTTCTATCTCTTGGTTCTCTATAGCTTTAATCTTTTCTTCTTCAGCCCAACGTCTTTCTTCAATGTCTCGCCTATTATCCTCCACAACTCTTCTTTCTTGAGATATATTTTTTTGCTCTTCAATATCTTTAGTAGAGCTCTCTCTTATCTCTAAATCTCTTTCTTGTTTCTCTATTTTATCTTCTTCTAATTTAATAGAATCTATAACTTTTTGAATTGCTTCTTTTTGTTCAGCTAAAGATTTTTTCTCAGCCAAAACAGCATTTTTCTCCTCTATAATATTTTCTAAATCAATAGGAGCGTTTATTTTTTGAGATTGATAATCTTTGTATAATGACATACTATTGTTCTTGAGCTTTTGTTAAAATGTATAAGAAGAACTCTTTATCTTCTTCGGCTTTTTTAAGATCTTCTTCGGGAATTTGAGAATGATCTAAGATATATTTCTTTACTAAATCATAATCGGTAATCTTGTCTTCTTTTACAACGGCTCCATCTAATAATAAATCAATTTCCTTTAAAGTATTCTTCATTTCCGATTCTGTTTTCAAAACCTCTTCTCTCTTCAAAGATAATAATTGTTCTTTTTTACTAACTTCTAAAAGCTCATCTTCTAATGTCCATCTTTCTTCTTCTAGTTTATCAATCTTATCCTCAATTGTCCACCTCTCTTTCTCTATTTCCTTTTTTTTGATCGCATCTTTTTCATTCTTTTCTTTGTTATCAATATCTTTCTTTTTGTTTTTCTCGAATTCTTCTTTCTTAGAGACATCTTTTAATTTGTCTTCAATGGCTCTTTTTTCTTTGAGTAATTTTTCAATATCAGAATCAAGAGAACTTCTAAATTTAGTAATATTTTCTATACTTGTTTTAGTGCTTTTTTTTCTCTTAATCATCTCTATTCTATCTAGAGCATACTCAACTTCCTTCTGCTTGTTTTGATTTTGGATTTCTAACTCAATTATTCTCTCTTGATCTAATTCAATGTCTTTAATTTGTTTAGATATCTCAAATATCTTTTCGTCCCAAACCCATCTTTCTTTTTCAATTGCCCGCCTTTCTTCTTCCCACAGCCTTCTCTCAGCCTTAACCAGTATTTTTTCATCTAGGTTATTAGCTGCTTTTTCTTTTTCTTGAATACTAGCCTCCCTAGACTCTATCGCTTGCTCTCTTAGCAAAACATCTTCTAAAGATAGATTAAGAGATTTTCTTTCTTCTTCTAATTCTTGCTTCTTAAGTTCTGTTTCTTTTTTAATTCTTTGGATATCTTCAAAAACAACACGCAAATCAGAAAGTTTTTTAATTAAAAACTCTTCATTTTTTTCTTCTTCTAACTGCTTTTTCTTCTTTTCTTCTTCAGCTTGTTGTTTTTTTAGTTCTGCTTCTTCAATTGCTTTCTTCTTTTGTTCTTCAACTCTTTTTTTCTTAAGCTCTTCTTCTTTTTTCTTTTCTTCTTCAGCTTTCAACCTTTGCTCTTCAATTCGTTTTTTCTCAAGTTTAATTTCTTCTTCTGATTTTTCTGGTTTCTTCTTCTCTTCAACTTGTTGTTTTTTTAGTTCTGCTTCTTCAATTGCTTTCTTTTTTTGTTCTTCCTCTTTTTTCTTCTCCTCTTCAGCTTGTTTTTTTACAAGCTCTTCTTTTTTCTTCTTGTCTTCTTCAGCTTGTTGTTTTTTTAGTTCTGCTTCTTCAATTGCTTTCTTCTTGTCTTCTTCAACTCGCCTTTCATTCATCATCCTAATTTCTTTAGTTTGTTTTTCTGCGAGTTTAATTTCTTCTTCTGATTTTTCTGGTTTCTTTTCAACAGAAACCCCCTCTTTTGGCAAAAAACCTTCTTCTACTTTTTGACTAGATTTTTCAATAAACCTATTAACAAAAACATTAAGCTTTTGACCCTTTTTAATGGCAGCAATATCTCCTTGCATTGTTCTCACCTCAGGTTCACTAGAAGATAATGATTGTTCTTTTTGAATATTTTGTTGTGACATTTTATACGTCTTTAATAGATAAATTGATTCTTCCTTGATCATCAATACCTATTACCTTCACTGAAACGATATCGCCTAACTTTAAAACATCTCCCACTTTTTCTACTCTATTATTTGATATCTTGGAAATATGTACTAATCCTTCTTGTCCAGGCAGTATTTCAACAAATGCACCAAAATCAAGAATTCTCTTAACCTCTCCTTGAAATATCTCTCCTACCTCAACTTCCCTCACAATGTTCTTAATCCAATTTACTGCTTTAATTGCTGCCTCTTCATCTTCTGCTGTTACGAAAACACTTCCCGAATTATCAACATCAATCTTGGCTCCAGTATCATCAGTAATTTGGTTGATGGTTTTTCCTCCCGGACCAATCACTTCTCCTATTTTATCAGGATTAATTTGAAATGCAATGACCCGGGGAGCATATTTAGATAATTCTTTTCTTGGACCATCTATTACTAATTTCATTTTGTCAAGAATTTTCACTCTTGCATCGTATGCCCTAGCTAAAGATTGAATAAACATTTCTTCGTTTATTCCTAAAATCTTGACATCCATCTGTATTGCAGTAATGCCATCAATAGTGCCAGCAATTTTAAGATCCATTCCTCCATAATGATCTTCTAATCCCTGAATATCTGTAAGCAATTGGTAATTATCTTTATCTTGAATAATTCCAATAGAAATCCCAGCCACTGGCTTAGTAATTGGAACACCGGCATCCATTAAAGCTAAAGAGATTCCACATACCGAAGCCATAGAAGTTGAACCATTAGAAGATAATATTTCAGAAACAACTCTAATAGTATAGGGAAAAGATTTGGGAATCACTGGAACAAGAGCTTTCTCAGCCAGAGCACCATGACCAATATCTCTTCTACTGGGACCTCTTAGTGGTCTAACTTCTCCCACAGAGTAAGGGGGAAAATTATAATGATGAATGAATTTCTTTTCTGTCTCAATACCCATTTCTTCAGATATTAAAATATCTCCTGGAGCTCCAAGTGTTAAAATCGAAAAAGCACGAGTCGCACCCCTACTAAAAACAGCTGACCCATGCGTTCTTGGCAAGAGACCAACTTCAGCTTTTAACTCTCTTAAATCATTAATTCCTCTGCCATCTATTCTTTTTTGATGTAAAAGAACATCGTCTTTTATCTTTCGAGAAATCTTCTCTTCTAATATATCAAGAGCTTGCTTCTTCTTAGATGAATCTTCAGGATATTTTTCATTACAAAAATTGATAAGATTGTTTTTCACTTCATCTAAATCATCCACTAATGTAATAGCTGATTCAATTTCCGTTTTAAAATCTTCTGAAATTTCTTCTGTTTCAAAAACAACTTTTTCTTTACCAATTTCTTTAACAATACCTTCTTGAAAATCACACAATTCTTTAATTACCCCTTGAGCAATACGAAAAGACTCAGCGACATCATTATTGCTAGTCTCTTTAAATTCACCCTCAATCATATTAATTAAAATATTGCCCGACTTGTCTTTTAATCCGCTATAAACAACATCCATTTCGGCTAAATTTCTTTCACTACAACTTGGATTGATAACAAATTGACCATCTTTTTTAATAATTCTCACTGCGCCAATAGGACCATTAAAGGGAATATCAGAAATCATTAAAGAAATTGATGTAGCTAAAAGAGCCATAATAGCGGTGTCGCTCTCTTTATCCCAAGACAAACAACTACTCACGACCTGGACATCAACTCCCTCTAATTCATTAGGAAAAGCTGGTCTTATTGCTCGATCTATTAAACGAGAATTAGTTATTGCTGAATTAGTTGGCTTGGCTTCTCTACGAGTATATTTAGAACCGCCAATCTTTCCAGCTGCATAAAACTTTTCTTCATAATCTACTATTAAAGGAAAGAAGTCTATTTCTTCTCTTTTGTTTTTAGACATTGTAACGATAGATAAAACAACTGTATCGTCCGAACAAACAAAAAAACTACCATTAGCCTGTTCTGCAAAATTATCGAGACGAAAAGTAGTTTCTTTATTACCAATTAATATCTTATACTCTTTCATTTTTTAAGTAGAAATTTTTTATAATTCTTGCCTAAATCCGTGAACTCATCGGCCACTTCAATCAAAGAGTGAGAAGACGATTTGCCAAAAGCAATTATTTCAACTCTTTTGCCTTGATTTTTAAGATACTCCACCAAGGGAACAAAATCGCCATCACCCGAAACAATAACCAATGCATCAAGATTGTTAGATGTTCTGATAGCATCTATCGCTAATCCAATATCCCAATCTCCTTTTTTAGCTCCACCGTAAAACTCTTGTAAATCTTTTACTCTTGTTTCTATACCAATTTTTGTTAGAGCATCAAAGAAAAACTTCTCTTCACCAGTCTTGGTTCTTACAACATAAGCAAAAGCTCTAATAAGATTACGATTGGACACTGCTAAATCTAGTATTTTACCAAAGTTAACTTTGGAATTATGAAGATTTTTAGCCGAGTGATAGAGGTTTTGTACGTCTATAAAAACTCCAACCCTCTGCCCAAAATGTTTGGTTATCATCTATTTCTTTTTAAGACCTACTTTCTTGATAACATTTTCGTATCTCTTTTCGTCTTCTTTTTTTAACAATTTAAGTAATTTCTTCCTTCTAACCACCATTTTCAAAAGACCTCTTCTTGAATGAAGATCTTTAGCATTCTTTTTCAAATGAAGAAGCAATCTATTAATCTCTTCACTTAATATTGCAATCTGAACCTCAGGAGAACCTGTATCCTGATCATGCAATTTATAATTTTTTATTAATTTTTGTTTTTCTTCTGTTGTTAACATATTTTTATTTTTTTAATTTTGTGCCCCGTGAGGGATTTGAACCCCCGACCTTACGGTTAAGAGCCGCCTGCTCTACCAGCTGAGCTAACGGGGCATTATCGTGGTGTCTTTGGCTAAGACTCCTTACAAATCTCCCACCAATCTTTTGTATAGCTTTCGTCAGCTCCAAAGATAGAATATATTTGAACAGTTATAAGCCAAGCTAAAGAAATTAAAACTATTCCAATAACTGTAGAAATCATAATGCTTTTTGACTTTTCTAGTTTTGACGAATCACCTATTGCTGTAAAAAACATTATTCCTGAAATAATAAACATTATCAAAGCGAAGGGCGGAACAATATTTAAAACAACGAAGTCAAAGGCCCTCCCAAACATTTCAAATATATGGCAAGGACCACATTCTAACCCACTGCAAGGTACAAGAGGTTCTGTGCTATTTGCCAAAATAAAAAATGGGGTAGCAAAAAACAATACGGATAATAAGGTCCAAACTTTCAAAGATATTCTTTTCATCTTCTTTTTCTAATATACATTATTCTGAAAATTTTTCAATAACAACTGGAAAAGATATAATAAAATGAGTTCCTACTCCTTTTATTGATTCGACCGATATTTCTCCTTTCATCTCTTTAACAAATTTGGCAGTAATCCATAACCCCAAACCAGTTCCTACAATATCTTCTGTTTCTCTAGATTTTACACGATAAAACTTTTGAAACAACCCTCTCTGTTCTTCGGCACTCATACCAATACCAGTATCGCTTATTCTGATTTTCAAAACATTATCTTCAATACTCGTAGAGACTTTAACTTCTCCTTCTTTGGTATACTTAACCGCATTTCCTATAATGTTAATTAAAACTTGCTTAAACTTGGATTTATCAACATTGATTATTCCTGTTTCTTGAATATCGTTAATTAATTTCAAACCTTTTTCGTTGGCAGTATATTCAAAAGAATCAATTGTATCCTTAATCTCATCCTTTGGATCAAACTTTTCAAAAACAAAATCCATTTTACCCTGTTCTAACTTTGGAACGCATAAAATATCATCTATTAAAAGAGATAACCTCTTAGACTGCAAGTCTATTATATCAATTACTTTTTTGTCCTCTGGTTTAATATTCTTAGAAGATTTTAATAAATCGGCATAGCCTCGAATTACTGTTAATGGAGTTCTTAACTCGTGAGTTGCTATGGATAAAAAATCATCTTTGATCTTACTAACTTCTTCCATTCGACGATACAAAACCATATAATCAATTGTCTTGGCGTTTCTAAAGAACAAAAACATTATTAATAATAAAACAATAATTAATGTAATAATCCCGGAAAACATATTTTCCGATAATTGCTTATCGGCTTGAGATAATGTTTGTTTGGTATAGACTGCACCAACAACAGTGCCTTCATCATCAGATATTGCCTGAACTGTTTCAAAAAAACGCTCTCCATTTTCTTGAATTTCTTTAGTAAATGGTTGGTTTTTTTGGGCCCAAGCTAAATTGTATAAAAAATTAACTTCAGGGTTATCATCAATAGAATTGACTTCATCTTCCTTTAAGGACGCAATAACAACTCTTTGGTTGTTATCAAAAACAACTACTTTAAATTCAGATATTGTTTTGTTTTTCTCGCTAATCTCTTTAATTTTAGAAGATAAAAATTCGGGATTATCTATATAATCAAAAGCGAATTCACTAAAAACATCGTGTATCGATCCTGCCCGAGCATTAATTAATCTTTCTTGAGCATCTTTGGCAATAATAAGAAAATTGTTAGATGTGAAAAGAAAAGCAAAAAATATAACAACTGCTGTAAACAAAGTATATGCAAGTTGAGGGTTTTCTTTTATCTTGATAATGCCCCTTCTAAAACTTAATATGAGATATTTAATCATTCTTGGAAATATTGTTTTTTACTAACCGATATACCAGTCAAAATGATAGTAACAATTAAGATAAACAAAAATATAAGAGAGATTGCAGTAATATTTTTCCGATCAAAAAAATCAACAGACTGAGCTCCAACTAAAGATATTGGCATAAAATCAAGCTGAACCGCAGCGGCCTCTTTCACAAAAGGAATTGCATTGCTTCGAGCAATAATATTACCAGCCCTATCTACCGAAGCAACATAGATTTCATGATTGCCATCTTCTAGCTCGGCCTCTAGAATGTAATTCCACATACCATTACTATCGGTTTCCGTATAAACCATAATCGGATCACTATATAAAAACAAAAATATTAAACTATTAATTGGCCCGAAGCCACTAATAGCCAATTTGGCAATATCTTCGCTACCATCTTCACGGTAAATCTTCTCTTGAACAACTAAATCATTAACGCTAAATATATCTTTTAAAACTGGCCCTTCTTCTTTCGGATTTTTAATTTCTTCTATTAATTCAACTTCTTCTCGAGAAACCGACATTTCTCTAATTGTTTCTTGAACTATTTCTCGTGCTTGAACTAAAGATTCTTGCATTTCTGGAGATTCGTAAAAATCAGAAACTACTTGCTCATAATTATCATAAAGATCAACATATTTTTCTATGATATCTTCGCCTGAAAGATCTTCTTGGTTTAGTTCCATAGCTAATGAAGTAATTTGATTAATGACTTCGTGTTCTTTTTCAAAACCGATTATAGATTTAATAACTGATCCTTGATCTGAAATAATATTCATTATTTCGTTATTAATTTCTTCTACTTTTTCAATATTTGATACATTTCCATTATCTTTTACAGAAATAATATTCTTCTGTTGTTTTGCTAAAATATCTGTTATCTCTTCATTTTTTTCATTTATTTCATTAATAATCTCTTTTTTCCCTTGATTATCAATTACTACCGAATCAATTGATTCTTTTTGCTTATTAATAGCGTTAATTGTCTGATCAATTCCACGATCAACTTCGACAACCTTTTCCTTAGGGCTCACAAATTCAATTGATTCTTTCTGCTCTTTAGCCTTTTCAAGAGCTTCTTTGTTTGTCTCTACTAATTCTTGAGTTTTTTGTTTAATTTTTATCTGAACACTATCAGCAATAGGAAAAGCTAAATTTGATACTTGCTCTGTGCCAGTAGCAACTTCAGGACGATGATTGTCTAAATCCAATATTCGCTCTGTGCCAGTAGCAACTTCAGGACGATGATTATCTAAATCCAATATTCGCTCTGTGCCAGTAGCAACTTCAGGACGATGATTATCTAAATCCAATATTCGCTCTGTGCCAGTAGCAACTTCAGGACGATCTAATTTTATCTTATCACGTTTTAATTGAATAGTTTCAAATTCAAAAAGATTAGTAATACTACTTGAAAGAACCTCGCTAGATTTTGTACTCAATTGAATTAAAACAAAAGAGAATAAAATAGCTACACTAAACAGTAAGACATATTTTTTCATATATTTTTTTATGTGCTCCCCAGAGGATTCGAACCCCCAACTTCAGGTCCGAAGCCTGACGTGATATCCGTTTCACTAAGGGAGCAATTAATATTGGATTTTAATACACATTGTTGAAAATAGCAAGCTTTTGTTATACAGTAGCAGTATGAATATACCAAAAGAAATAGTAAATGTTATTAAAATAATTAATGATTCTGGATTTGAGGCATACATTGTTGGCGGTTGTGTTCGGGATTCTTTAATGAAAAAGACTCCCGAAGATTGGGATTTAGCAACCAATGCTACTCCCGAAAAAATACAACAAATTTTTAAAAAAAACGGCTTTGATTCTTTTTACGAAAATAACTTTGGAACTGTTGGTGTGTTACTTTCTAAAAAAGAAAGGGCTTATAGCAATGTTGTAGAAATCACTACCTACAGAACAGAAGGAGTTTATCGCGACAAAAGACGTCCCGAAAACGTTAAATGGGCTAAAACAATAGAAGAAGACCTTTCTCGAAGAGATTTTACCGTTAATGCTATTGCAGTAAAAATAGAAAATGGGAAAAATATATTTATTGACCCTTTTGACGGTAAAAAAGATTTAGACAAAAAAATAATTAGAGCAGTTGGAGACCCAACTCAAAGATTTGAAGAAGATGCTCTAAGAATATTTAGAGCAATTCGCTTTGCTGGAACTCTTAGCTTTGAAATAGAGGAAGAAACGCTCAAATCTATAAAAAAGAACGGCGCTTGGATTTTAGACATATCTAGCGAAAGAATACGAGATGAGTTTATTAAAATGATAATGAGCAAAAATGCCTATGAAGGGATCAATCTTTTAAACTCAACCGGCATATTAAAACACATATTACCAGAGATTGTCGCTGGCTGCGGTGTTAGCCAAAACAAACACCACATCTACGACTGCTACGAACATAATCTCTTAGCGCTAAAATATGCGGCAAAAAAGAACTTTAACTTTCATGTAAGAATGGCGGCTCTACTTCACGATGTTGCTAAACCAAAATGTAAGAGAGGCGAAGGGCCTGATGCAACATTTTACAACCACGAAATAGTAGGGGCTAAAATGACTAAAAATATTTTAGAACGATTAAAATTTTCTAAAAAAGATATTGATAAAATCACTTTGTTAGTAAGGTATCACCTATTCTACTATAATGTCGGCGAAGTTTCAGAAAGCTCAATAAGAAGACTCGTTCGTCAAGTTGGAATAGAAAACATGGACGATTTATTGAATTTAAGAATGTGTGATCGGATAGGGTCAGGGGTTCCAAAAGCCGAACCATACAAACTCAGACATCTAAAATATATTATTGAAAAAACGTCCAAAGACCCAATATCTGTTAAAAAACTAAAGATAAAAGGTCAAGATGTTATTGATATACTAAAAATAGATCCTGGGCCAAAAGTTGGTTGGATTTTAAACATCTTATTAGGTCAAATACTTCAAGACCCCAAACAGAATAATACAAGCTATTTAAAAAAACAAATAAAAGAGCTTTCAAAATTATCAGACAAAGATCTTTTAGAAATGGATAAAAAAGCTAAAAAAGATATTTTGAAAATAGAAACCAAAAACGATGAGATGACTAAAAAGAAATATTGGATAACATAAAGGGCTTGTAATATAATGGTATTATACCGCATTCGCATTGCGGAAATGCGAGTTCGATTCTCGCCAAGTCCACATAGAATACACTAACCAAATATATGGAGAATTTGAAATAACAAACGATGTTGTTTAGATTTAATAAACTCTGATACCCTTCAAATGTTAAAAAGGAAAGATAAGAAAGATAATAGAATTATCTGGACCAATATAGCTGCTCCAAATGCAAACAACGAAACTAATTTCTATCTTAATGGAAAAATCAAATCCAATAAACCATCTACATTAATTAAAATTAAAAAAGATAAAATAAAGAGATTGAGATAACTTAGGTTGAAAATATATTAAATTTAGTATACTATGCAAAAAGTAAGGAGGGGTGCGGCGAATGGTAAGCCAGCAGTTTGCTAAACTGTAACCGTGTAAAAAGCGGTTTGTGGGTTCAACTCCCACCTCCTCCGCCACAAGGTGGGGTGACTGAGCGGTTGAAGGTGGCAGTCTTGAAAACTGTTGTGTCAGTAATGGCACCGTGGGTTCGAATCCCACCCCCACCGCTATTGGAGGAAAGGAATTTTTGCCCGCTTTTATTTTT
>Ga0208195_1001377_pt1 | contig 26936 bp, 38 predicted proteins | sample AD_UKC077_MetaG_FD_184441 | JGI IMG/M metagenome (GOLD analysis project Ga0208195, IMG submission 184441) | Active sludge microbial communities of municipal wastewater-treating anaerobic digesters from USA - AD_UKC077_MetaG (SPAdes) (version 2) | ecosystem: Engineered > Bioreactor > Anaerobic >... | reverse complement strand
AATCCTTTTTCAATTAAATGGTTTGCCAAGTACGTATCCTCAAATGGTATGCCTTGTCCTTTTTTCCAACGCCCGTTTTTAGGTAGTTGACCCCAAGTACAGGCAAGATTAATGGCACAATTCTTATAATAACTACCGTAAAATTGCGGGAATACAAATCCATTTTTGGTAGCACTACGTAAAGTGGAATGAGTAAGTTCTTCTTTATTAAAGTTTTCAATTTTGAATAATTCTATACAAACGTCACGGTGCATATCTCCAGAAACAATATCGTCAATTAGTTTTTGATCACCGTTGTAACAGGCAGCAATACGAACTTCAAGTTGTTTATAATCAAACTCTACCAACTGATTTCCCGGGCGTGGATAAATTGCCTTACGACAAATATCCATTGCTTCTTTATCACGTTTAGGTATATTTTGAAAATTAGGTGAATCCGATGAGCCACGAAACGTTTTAACAAGGTGTAATTGATAAAATGGGTGTAACGTACCGTTTACCTGTTCCCGTTCAAAACTTTCAAGATAAGTATCACGTATTTTTTTAAGTTTTTTAATTTGTAAAAGTGTATCAAGTTCAGGTATTCGTAACTGTCGTAAGGCTTCTTCGTCGGTTGCACCTTTACCCGTTACGGTTTGTTTAAATACTTTCAAATTCTTTGTTGTGTAAAGAAATTTACCAAGTTGTGTAGGGCTATAAATATTAACTTCCTTGCTTGATTTTAACCAATCCTTAAAAAACGTTGTTTTTAAGAATTGCTTTTCAAGAGCATTAATTTCCCGTGTAATTTCTTTTTTCTTATTTTTTATGTATTCTACGTCAATACGTAGTCCGGCTTGTTCAACCTTTGCCAAAGCCTGAATACCGTCGTGTAATAATTTGTATGCGTCAGTTGCCGTTTGCATTGTTTTAAAATGGTAATGATAAAACTTCAATTTGTTTTTGTTGCTTCAAAGCCAATCGGTATTCGTATATTGAATCCAATGAGCAGTATTTCAAGGTTTCTTCCCTACCTTTTTTAGTAGCAAAAAATTCCTGTAAACGATTTAAACTATTGGCATTTTTGCCATCAACGGCTTGTAACCAAGGTGATACGGTTTCGTTATAATTGACAATTCCAAAATTCACGTAAGTTTGGAATTTCAGTCCTGTGATTCCTGCCCGATTATCCAACAAATGAGCAGCCAACATTGAATCCCAGTACCAACCACGTACACGTGTTTTAAGACGTTCGTAACTCCAACTTTCCTCAAATTTGAGATTGTGAGCCATCTTGCGTATTGACTTATTGCGTAAAATATCGGTAAATGGCTTACGTTTTTCAATTACATTAGGCATTTCAAAAACAAAAACGTTATTTTCGTCAGTAGCAACCGAACAACAAACTATTCTATGTCCTTTTGCGTGTGGTTTTAAACCCGTAGTTTCGTAATCGGAACGCTATTGTACTACCCCATTTAATTACGTTAATTCGTTTAAATCTTCTATTACTTTTATTACAGGTTTTTCCGGTATTGGAAAATCATGTAACCGCATTGTTAAAGCCCGTGCAAGATCGGTTTCCCATACTTTATAAACCTCCGGTAAATCAAGTTTATCAACGTATTCCGGTGCAAATACAGGGCATAACCACGTTTTAAAATCTTGGTCAGGTATAGTCCAACCACGCCATTGATCAATTCCGTTTAAAGCACCTTTCCAACGATTACCAATCAGTGAATATACCGCCTGTATTCCAAACAATATAATCACTTTTGGTTTGTACTGTTCAATATACCGTAATACAGAACCCCTGCAACAATCTGTATGAAAATTTGTAGGGTCTTTATCCGGTAGGCAATTAACAGCATTTATATTCAGACAATCTTCAAACAGATCAATACCAAATTTACCATAAGCATCTTTTAATAACTGCCCTACACGCCCCTGAAACGGTTTACCACGCCTATCATCGGCAAGACTTGGGAAAGTACCTATGTTAAGTATTCCCTTGCCAAAATTGCCGTAAGGTTGCATTTTAGGTGTTTCACAATTACGGTAAAGCCCACAAGAATAGCAAGTAAGCGACTTGCCATCGGGTCGTTTCTTTGATTGAGTTTCCGTATGCGTGAAAAATCCTGTCATAATACAAATAATGTTTGTCTTGTTCTACGTATTCTTTTTTCGGCTATTTTTATATATTTTGAATTTAATTCAAACCCTATATAATTTCTATGTAACTTTTTACACACTACTGCTGTTGTTCCTGCACCCATGAACGGGTCAAGTACAACCCCTTTTTCGGGGCATCCTGCTTTGATGCACGGAACAATTAAATCTTCGGGGAATGTGGCAAAATGTGCTTCTGAAAATGGTTTTGTCGTTACTGTCCAAACGGAACGCTTATTTGCTTTTTCATAATTATTTGTTTTTAATCCTTTCATTTTAGTCCTTCCGGGTGTGTTGTTAAGTTTTGTATTATCTCTATCCCTATTAGAATTATCGTTTGTTAAACATTTTTCCTTTATTGCATTTACATCATAATAATACATCTGACTTTTACTTAAAAGAAAAATGTACTCATGTGCCTTTGTGCAACGGTCTGTTACTGATTCAGGCATTGGATTAGGCTTTGAATTATGTGTTAATATTCCACTTGCAAGTGAAAATAAATGTGGCTTATTTTCTACTCCTAAATCATAAACATATCTACATCTTGCCTTACGAATAGCAATAACTTCATTAGGATTTTTTTGATTAAAATGTCCGCTTCTTTCAATTCTTATCTCACCCCTGAATGCTGGATTGTTACCACCATTATATTTAACAAATGAGGTATTTAATATTAGGTGATAACCTAATCTTGCACAGGCAGTTCTTAAATCACGTTCTAAATTATAATTGCGACAAAATCCTATTCTCCATCTATTGTTTGATTTATCCCAATGACCATCACCCGATAAATAACCATCAAGCATAGACTTAATAAAATCGTTTGAATATTTCCAAACCACAGGTGCAAAACATTTATCTTTTGCTGTTTTACCTGATACTAATTCATTTAATATTGCATTGATAACTTTACCATAAATACGAATATCCATGTTATTGTCATGAATAGTTTTTGTGCAATATCCTCCATACTTTTGGGCTATCATCTGCACTTTGTTCCATCGTTCTTTTTCTTTTGAATGTCCCGCAATTTGAATTGTATCTTCTGATTTAGAACCTTCTGCAATATATAATCCTGCCAACCATGCAGCATCTTTATCAATAGCACAGTCCTTTATAATTTCAGGTTCAGGAATAACACAATACTGTAATATATCACCTTTTTGTATATTATTTGCCTGTAACAACCCCCTACATGTTGGAAATTTATGAGTTGGAGTACATGATATTCTTTCTCCTGAACGTAAAACAAGTTCTATTTCATCTCCTTTTCTTTCGGATTTATTCATCCCTAAAAGTTGTGTCCATTTTTCCCCATTCCATAGTTTAACTGTTTGTGGATTTAGTCTATATAAATCCCTTATCATCATTGGCATTTCACCTTTTTGTGTCTTTGCGTAAACCCATGTTCCTCCCGATAAACACCAGATAATATCCTGCCGCAAGTACCACCCATCAGCACGCAAGGCAAAGGCAACCATCCATGGTATTCCGATTAGGTCTTTTGGTTTTAAACCGATTTCTTTGGCTTTTTGTGGTTTTTTAATTCCTTCTATAGTGCCTTTATGTGACCCTTGTATACCTTTTAAACATGATGGATGAATCGTCCCATCAGGATTTGAACCTTTACCTGAACCAGCATAACTATCCCCTAAATTCAACCACAATGTTCCTTCCTTTTTCAGCACCCTGCGGACTTCACGGAATAACTCAACCAATTTTAAAACGTATGCTTCCGGTGTTTTTTCCAATCCGATTTGACCATCTACACCGTAATCTCTCAATCCATAATACGGTGGCGATGTAACACAACAATCCACGCACTCATCCGGCAGTTCCTTTAACCCAATCAGACAATCGGAATTAATGATCGTGTTTATTTTCATTTTACGTTTTTAACGGTGGTAATGTAAATCCAATTTGCTTCATTAAAATAAAGTATATTCTTTACAAGCGTACATTTATCGGTTTTTGCAATAATATCCTTTAATAAGAAAGGACTTAACGCAAACGAAATAGGCTCGTCAGTGTAATGTATCGGTGCTTCTTCCTTAAACCAACTTGTTTCAGATTTACTTTCAACAACAAGGAATTTTTCGGTAATACTTACCTCAATATCATCCGTAAAATTCTTTTCCTTTTTAATAAATACGATTGCTTTGTCAAGTATTTCATCAAGGTTTTTCGGTAAATTAATCGTAATACCTTCCTGACCGAACTTGATGTATTTTGAAGTATCTACAAAATCTTCAAAAAATGTACGACTTGAAATTATAGTACCTTCGTCAGTTTTAAAATGAACCCAACCTTTACCCTCTGAAATACTTGTAGGTTTTAACCTTGCAATCGGGTCAACCGATGATTCGGGTAGCAAAAACGTTTTAACCGGAACGTCAATTTTATAATGACAAATCCTGTAATTATCCGATGATTCAATAAACCCACCTTTGTTTATGTGTACACAGGTAAGTTTTGGATTTGAAAGGTCTTTTGAACAACTTAAAGATACGAATCTTAAGGTTTCAATAAACTCTTGGGTAATAGGAACCCATTTACCTTTTTTGGTAAGTTCTTCTTTTAATGGTAATTTGATTTCCTTAGCCAATGCAAAACCTGCCGTTGACCTGCCCGATTTAATTACAATAGCTTCTTCTTCAATAGTTAAAGTAATTTCTTCGGTTTTAAGTTTACTTATAAACTTGTAAAGTTCTTCGGCTTGAACTGCACCTTCAATTTCAATACCTGCAACCGGATGTGATACACTAATTTCATCATTATACGTTACTACACAACCGTTTACAAATGCAAATGCGGTTGATTGTTCAACCAGTTCTTTGTTGGATAACCCCGGCTTTACAATTTCCAAAGCACGTTTTAGTTCTGCTGTATTAATTTTCATAGTGTAAAAAGTTTAAAAGTCTCTTGTTTATGGTAGATGTATTTAATAACATAACGCTTCCATTCATCATTATTAAATTTATCATTATTACAATCTATAATTTCTATTTTAGTTTTAGTTTTGCTAATTATTAAAATGGAAAATTCAAATGTAAAAAATGCCTTATTTATATAAAAACCAAATTCTAATAATTTTGTATTTAACTCGTTAAAATAATTGAATACATTTCTATTTTTATTAAATTTTAAATTGAAAATTCCAGTATCAGTTAATATAATTTTTCCTTTAAAATTAATAAATTTAGATAATTCACTTATTTTTTTAGGTGTAAAGCTGCGATCATGAAATATGTAATTATATACATTAAAATCTTCTTCTATAAGTATATCACTATCCGATTTTAAAATTTCACAATTATCAAAGTTTTGTTTTAATAATTTATAACATTCTTCATCTATTTCAAATATTTTATGGTAAATAGGATTAGCATATTTTTGTAACAAATACGTTGTAATACCAACACCCCCAAATAGTTCTAAAATTTTACTATTTGTTTTTATATCTTTATCTATTATTGTTTGTAATATAGAGTATTTTTTATTATAATTTTTATTCCTTTTACTTAGATAAGATAATTGACTATCACTATTTTTCATCATTACATTTTTATTTCTTTATCATCAAATAATGGATTTGGATTATTACCATAACGCTGTAAATAATAAGCATCTGTATAATCTTTATAATTGTAGCCTTTTACAACCATTTTTGACATAAAAGAACGACTACAATTATTTTTTGGATAAAATTGTGTTTTATCACCCGTCATTCTGATATACATACTATTATATTTAAGCCAATTACTAAATGCAGGAGGCATTAAATCCACACCACAGCAATTTAATGAATCAGATAAATCATGAAAATCATTATCACCACAACCAATTTTAACTTTTGTTGCAGCTTTTATTCTTTTAATATTTTGTATTTTAATTTTATTATCAAATTCAAATTCACGTCCTGCTGCCATTAAATTCATTCTGTATTTACGTACTAAAGGTGTTAGTTCTTTAAATACTACACTATTATCAACAGGTAATTTAAGATGTTCTATTGTATAATAATCAACATATTTTTCAGAATGTTTAATTAATAATAAAACTTCTTCAATATCAATAATTGGTTGAATGCGGATACTAACCCAAAAACCTTTTTCATGTAATTTTTTTATAAATTCAATACGCTGTTTGGCCGTTGGTGTATGTGTTTCAAATTTACGTATATATTCATCAGTATAACCTATAATACTAATAGAAAAAGTGTGTATTTCAGGATTAAGCAATTCCCAATATTCATCAGGTAAATGTGCTGTTTTTGTACTTATATTTACTGGATAATTAAATTTATTACTTAATTTTAAAAATTCTTTAGTTACCCCATACTTCCATTCTGCTACCTGAAATGGATCAGACATACCACCTAAATGAATTGGCGTACGTCTATTAAGTAATTCTTTATTTATATTATTTGTTTCACCATTGTTTAAAGCCCCTTCAAACCATTTTTCCATTAGTTTAATATCGGCTATTTGATGTTTAATTGTATAACCACCGGCCTTACGTGCATTTGCAAAACAATAATTACAACCAAAATAGCAGCCTTTATAAGTATCTACACGAAAACAATTACCACACATAGGAAATTGTGAGGTAACTTGCATACTATTGCTATATTTTTCTTTTAACATTATTATAATATTATAGATAATGCTCCTATTAAATATACAGGAGCATTATCTTTTTTTAAATTTTTTACCTTTTAAAATTAAAAAAGGCAATAACTTTTAATACTCTATTATACTGTAAACCAGTATCTAAAGGTTGTGCTTTACGTCCGGTTTTACTTTCATATAAAGCATCAGCCTTTTCAATAATGGTTTTACCATCGGCTTTAGGATTATTCTGCATTGTAGTTAATACAGCATCCATACGAGTATAAACATTACCTTTTTCCTTTTTAGGCTTTTCAACCTTCGGTGCTTTTTCAGGTTTACCTTTTTTTACAGGTTTTACAACAGGTTCGTCCTCATCTTCATCATCTTCATCCTCATCTTCGTCCTCATCCTCATCTTCATCCGGTTCGGGAATTTCATCTTCCTCATCTTCTTCATCCTCCTGATCTTCCTCTGCGTTGCCATACTTTTCGGCAAGTGCATCGAATGTAGCCTGTACAGGTTTTGAAAACTCATCACCTTCCTCAACAAGATCAACATAGGCCTTGTAAAGTTCTTCTTCGAACTCATCTTGTTTCAAATCCTCATACTCAATCGGAGGTTCAATTCCGACCACTTTGTCCAATTCCTTGTAAGCTACTACAAGGTCTTTCTTCGTTAACTTTTTTACCATTTTGATTAAAAATTTAATTGTTAATAATAAAAAAATAGAACACTTATTTGGTTAATAAAAACCGTGTACAAATTTAATAAAAATAAATCATTTTTCAATAAAAAGAACCTAAAAATGGTCGCCCAATTTGTAAACGTTGTAAAATATTTACCTCTTGGGTAGGGTGAAAATCACCCTCACGTACTATAATCTTGTTTATTCGCATAATACCTAATTCTTTTTCACGTCCGGCAGGGTCTTGGTTTAAACCGTACATTGCCGTAACATGGGCATATTTACGTTTATCTTCCGAAAAGTTTTCAAGGTCTAACCGATATGTTTTATAACTTGCAGCATCAGCCTGTGTAGGTACAACCAATAGCCATTCACCTTCCTGTGATAACGCCCGTAAACCTTTCCAAATATAATTCTGTTTTGGTCGTTCCTCCATACGGATTTCTGCTTCTAAAAGGTCGGCATAGTCAACAAGTATTACATCGGGTACGAAACCTTCCTCACGCCATTTTTTAAGTTTTGAACGTATTTCGGTCAACGTTAAAGTCCCATTTACGTAGGTTGCAATTTTAACCGAATGTTTTGCTTTTATAAATAATTTACGAATTCTGCGTTTGGCTTCGTTTGTATTCAACGGTTGTTTTATATCAATTTCTTTTAACCATACCGTACCCCATTTACTTTTTGCAAATTCAAGACAATTATAACAGGGTCGGTATTTTGGATTATTTACGTAGGCTTCTACTAATTCACGCTTTGTAATTTTACCACGTATTTCAGTTTCGGCACGACGTAAAACTCCGAAATCACACTCACGTTCTTTTTTATGACACGTATCAGCCTGATTCTTTATACAATCAAGTACAGGTATAAATTGTTTTCCACAATATTTTTCAATATTCGATTTTTTAGCTACATAAATACATATTCGTATTAACTGTTGATTTTCCGTCATATCCCCGGCTTGAAAAAATGCTACCTTACGTTTTTGATTAAAAGCACGAAACATAAATTCCAATAGCCAGAATGTTTTTCCACGTTTTTCAGGGCTAAGAATTGATACGAAACCACCACGTACAAGTTGTTCGTTCCAAAATTCACCCAAAGGACCCGGAAATTTAATTACGTTTTGATACGTAGTATCAAATGCAGATTCTATTTTTGTAAATATAATATCTTCATCGGAAAGGTCAATTTCGTTACTTTCTTCTTTGGTAAAATCAAGTGGTTTAAAATTTTCCAATAATTTTTGGGCATCCTCAACTTTACCTTTTTCTAACAAGGCTGATACCGTTTCATTATGAATTGTTATTTGACGTTCTAAAAAATAATTTTTGGTTTCTTCGATAAGGTACGAAACATTTATACCTTTACGTTCATATTCTTCGGATAGACTTGGTAAAATATCTTGTTCAATTTCTTCTGCCAAATCTTTGGAAATTGCCTTACGTTTTAATTTACGAATATAAATAACCTCAATATCCTGTAATGGGGCAGTACGATATTTTATAAAATATTCCCAGCACCATTTTGAAATGGTACTCGCAACGTTGCTCTCAATATAATCGGGATTCCAAATATGTTCAAGTTGCCGTAAATATTCTGTCTGTGTGATCAAACCTATTACAATTTTCCTCTCAATCATTACTTTTTATTGTAGGGCTTTTTAAGCCATTATTTTTATCGGTACGGTAATTACGTTTACTTTTGGGTAAAACTTGCTTAAACGGGTTTTCAAGGGCATTTCCCAGCCTGTTTTGGGCCTATGCTGTTATGGTAAAAAGTATTTTTGCCTATATTAATCATATTCTTGATTTCTACGGGTATAATTTAATTCGTCAAACATCGGTACGAATGTATTTTCTTCGGTATCTTTTTTCCACGAACCTTTTAATTCGGATGCGTCATCCAACCAACGGCTTTGATGTAGCCACGTACTCGGTAACGGAATAAACTTTGGATTTTGCCATTGTTCAGATTCTTTTTGGGTAAGTATTGCATTCTTTATTTGTCTGAATGTTGGTCGTTCCTTTTTTAAGCATATTTTATTCCATTCTGTAAGTGCCTTACCTTTGGAACCTTTTCTTGGGTAAATAGCCCAAAACTTATCGAATTGTTTGGGAGTAATGTTTTTTGTTTTTAAATCAAAATTACCCAAATCGAACGAAGCATTATTATTATTTAAAGCATTTTTATTATTATTACTTAAAGCATTTGTTGGGTTTTTTGCCGTAACCCCTATTTTTGCGGCAGCGGGTTTTTTGCCGTTTTTTCCCGTAACCCCTATTTTTGCGGTAGCGGGATTTTCATCTAATTCTAAATCTTTAACACTATTCTTCGACCAAATAAAATTAACACGGATATAATTACCAACGAATTGGCTATTATTCTCGTTTTTACGTACAATATTTTCAATTAAACCCAAAGATATTAATATTCTTTTATATTTTGAAATCTTATCCGTACTCCAATTAAGGGCTTGGCTTACATAGGTATTTACTGCTCTTGGTGTATTCGTTTTTTGCCATTTTGCAGTATAGTAATAAAACGAATATAATGCAATTAATTCTGAAAAATGTTCCTGTTTTAAAAGTAAATCGAATAAGGCTTTACTTAAAACAATAGGTTCTTCGTGGTCATTATAAGATACCTTATTCATAAAACTTGTGATTTTATAAAACGAATAGGCAGGGGTTCAGCGAATACGGCGACACCTACTACCCTACCTATTGTTTGTTTAACCTTATATGTTAAAAAATCAAAGAAAAATGAACTTATCATATTGCCGTATTTTAAGTATCTTTACAATACAAATATACTACATTTTTACCATACAAATATACTACATTTTTACCATACTACCAAATTTATTTTTACGCTGTAAAACAGGCAGTTACGGTATATTTAACATATAATTTTATTATGTAATTGGTTATTTTAGGCGTATTCGCTTTTTATGAGTACTAATATTCGCTTTTTTACCAGTCCAAACGTACTCATAAAACCGTAAACTTTTAGTTATTCCATTTTTATTTTTTACCCAAACTCCGCCAGCACAATTCAAATAACCCGTAGGTGGTTCAACAATTACGTGTTCCGAACCAAGTAAAAAGCCATCACGTTTTGCACGTTTAGGCTCTTTCCTTATTCGCACAATATTACCAATTTGGTAATGTAGTTCAGAAGGTCGTATCATAAATCTTGCATTTTAACCCAACCCGAAATAGTTAATTTTGGGTATTCCCTACAAGTTTTATCAATTTTAAACGGGGTAGATTCGGCAACAAAATCTTTATCAATATCATAAAATACTTTTTGTTTGAATTTACCAGTTTTTTTAGAATAACTACCGAATACAAGTTTTTGATACCTGATTTTTGTACCATATTCGGTAGTTTCGACAGTCCAATTCGCTACGTTTAAATCTTTACAGATTACTTTATTCTCAACAAATTCGTAACCACACCTTGTTAAGAAATTCTGAGCAACTTTGTTGCTTAATTCAGTTAATTCATTCATTTTTAATAATTTTTTATAATATAATTAATCTAATAGAAACATCTTTTAAAGGATATTTTATTCTTATTGTAGAATTATTGTCCATATTTCCGACAACAATTATATGTTTTCCCTGGATATAAAATCCTTTTGCATCATAAATCAATCCGAATGGAGTCGGATAATCAGAGGTTTTATTTATTAAAACCTCTACGTGATAAATCTTTTTTGCTTCAATTAATTCATTCATTTTTAATAATCTCCTTTTCTTATACGGTAAACAAAATCACGGAAAGTTTCGTTTTCTTTTGCAGTTGCTTGTACGGATTTTTCCTCTTTATATTTTTTAATTCCTTTTTGGAATTCAGGTAAGCAATCGGGACAACAAGCGTGTCCTGAAAATAGTATTCCACCAACCGAAATTGTATCTTCGGTATAATCTTTATTACAGAAATCACATAAAACCATGTTTCCCGGGTCAACGTTGATTACTGTCCAATCTTTGAAAAATTCATCATTTAAATCCATATCATTTTTTAAATTTTAAAAGTGTTTAAGAAATGTTTTACGTAATTCTTCCAATTCTTTTTGTTGTTCCTTGAAATAAGTAGGTGTAAAAACCTTTTTGTAAGTAGTACCATCGGGTAATTCAATCCAATCGGCAGAGTTCAGACTTTCCTCAATCCGGTCAATTATCTGATTACGTATTCTGTAATCAGTATAATCAATTTTTGAGTTGTTAAGTAATCCATCTAACAGACCCCTTAACCTAATCCCTGTTTCCATTTTTAAAAATATTTAAACGGTTTAACTTCATTTTTTAAATCTTGAATATATTTTGCAAATACATCACCGTCAAACCTTGAATTATCTTCTCCAAGATATTGAATAAGATAAAACCTTAAATCTTCGGCAGACATATACCCCATTTCAAGCATAGCAAATAGTTCTGCAAGAAAAATATAATCTTTTTTTGTCATTTTTCAATGATTTTTAATGTAATTTAATAATTCTTTTGCTTTTTTATTCGTCAAACTTCCCGGGTCACCCGTAATAGAAACGTTCCAAGCATCAACCCCACGAAATTTTAATTCAGCTACAAGTTTCTTTGCCTGTACTTGTGCTTGTGGGTCATCGTCGTAAACAACTGCAATACGTTTGAATATGGAACTCATAACACGTACTTGATTACGTGTGTACTGAATACCACTTGTAGCGAAAGCAAGTTGCCCTAAACGCCAAACATCGGTTGGTCCTTCAACGCAGATACCAAGTTCAGGATTCCAATTTTCCTGATCACCGTATAGTATTTGTTTATGCCCGATTGTTTCGTAGTATGCCGGACAAGCCTGATACTTATTTTGTTGTTTTCCGGTAATATCACGGCTATCAAACGAAACAATCTCCGCATTCCAATAAAATGGAATAAAGATACGGAACCGATACGAAACATTATCCAACCGTGAAACGGGTCCGGTTCCTTGTAACATCCATTTTTCAGCTAATTCGTCAGGGTCAAAACCACGACCTGCCAAGTATTTTTTGTGACTTGGTTTTAAGTGTGAAAGCCCTGACGGAAGTTTCAACGGCCTTTTTTCAACAATTTTTTGTTGAATCACCGTGCGGTTTATCCCATACTGCTTTAGAATGTTGGGAACTTCGTAGATTTGAATTTTCAACAATTCTGCCAATGCTTTTGTTGGGGATTTCCATCCACAACGATAGCAATGCCAATATTCTTCTTCTATATTCCAACCAAGATGATAATTTTGTGAACCAGCACAAAATGGACAATGAACTTGTACCCAACCAGCAGAACAATGTTTATTTCCTTGTGTAATGTGGTCTACATTATAATCTTTTAATAATCTAACTATGTCCATTATTTCTTTTTTTAAGTGCGTTAGAAACCATTTTGCAAATCAAACGTGCTTCGTCAAAATTCTTAGGATTTTTCAATTTGTAGTAACTCATAACTTAATTATTTGTTTCACGGTTTTAGTCAATTCACCTACGTATCCACGATTTTTAATTTCATCGAACAAATCCATATCGGTAAACTCAATAAGTTTTATATTCTTATTTTTGTTTTCAGGTTCTTTACTTAATTGTTTCCTTTTTGAAGACGGATATTCTTTACGAATACGGCTTACTTCTTCGTAAACAAGTCTGCCGTGTCTCGGTTCAATTTCATTAACAAGTAAATTCGATTTATAGTAAAGTCCTTTACGTGATTCACCACTATAAACCGTAATGTAACCAAGGTTCCGGCAAGCAATAGAAAATTCATTACTTACGCTGTTTTCAGATAACCAAGTAGAAATTTTTAAAATACCATTTGAATCATTAATACTTTGTAACAATTTTTTCAAATTGTCCGTGTATTTTTCAACTTTTTCTGATGTAATCCTTAATTTTAAATCTTGTGTTTTCATTTTTCAATAATTTTACATTATATTTTCTATAAACCAATAATACAAAGGGGTAGCCTCTTCAGAATTGTTAAATTGCCTTTTTTCATTAAAAATACCAAGTTCTATTAACCTGTCTTCAATTTGAGTAACTCGTTCATTTTTTTGAACTTTATCCTCAAACACGCAAATAAATGCAAGTTACTTAATCAAATTTTTTGCTTCTTCATTTTCCATTTTATTTTCTCCTATAAATATTTATTAATTCCATTAGTATTGATTTATCTTCATAAACCTTACCGTCAAGTACTTGACTTATTACATTCGATTTTGCTTTTAATAAGTCAATGATTCGTTCTTCAATAGTACCTGCTCCAACCAAATTATAGATTGTAACTTGTTTGGTTTGGGTAATACGGTGAATCCTGTCCGATGCCTGAACAAGTTCCCCGGGAGACCACGGAAATTCAATTATTGCTGCATTTGAAGCTGCTGTCAACGTAATTCCAACACCTGCTGCACGAATGTTTCCAATAAATAATTTTACATTCGGGTCTGTTTGAAACCTATCAACTGCTTTTTGACGTTGCATTTGGCTTGTAGAGCCATCAATTTTAACTGCTGTTGGAAATTTTTCAAACAGGAAATCAACTGTTTTACGGTGAATACCAAAAACAACTAATTTTTCACCACTTTCAAGAAAATCTTCAATCCAATCGGTAATTTGTTTTAATTTTCCTTTTATTGCCAACTGTTTTAAGACTTCAATTTGAGCAAGGATTGGTGCTGCCGCAACTTTTTCAAATTTGTTTTCCTTTAATAATTGAATTTCATCGTCGGTAAGTTCGTCGCTGACACTGATTTTGTGTCGGTTGGCAAACTGTTTCAACTCATTTTTCAACTCATCGTCTAAAGGACGGTTGAATTTTTCTTGTAAAAATCTTATAAATTCATTTTCAGCTTTTTTGTATTCTGTTTTGTTATCAATTTTAAGTGGAACTTTTACAACGTGTTTCGGTGGAAGTTCGGATAGTACGTCTACCTTTTTTCGCCGGATCATAATTGTACTTTTCAGTATGTGATTCAACTTTTTTGAATTGGTAGCACCACTAAAATCCCAACCGAAAGGAGTTTTCTTTGCCCCACAGTATTCGTGTGCAAAAAGAATAAAGTTGGGAAAGAGCAAAGGATTGATCGCCTGTACGATATTGTAGATTTCGACAGGTTTGTTTTCAATCGGAGTACCCGACAAGGCTACTAATTTCGGAATTGTCTTTACAATTCGTTTGAACGCCTTTGTACGTTTTGCAGAATTATTCTTCACATAGTGAACCTCATCTACGATTAAAACAGTGAAGTTTTCTGCTTGAATATAATTTACCCAATATGGTAAAATATCGTAGTTGATTATTACAATTTCATTATGGAATCTACGTGGAGTAGTACCGGATAGGATTTCTGCCTGAACTCCCATCCAACGATATATTTCACGTTGCCAATTCATTTTCAAACTGGCCGGACAGATTATTAAAACGGGTCGAAAATCCTGATGATTTTTCAACCAAGCCAATGCCTGAACCGTTTTACCCAATCCCATTTCGTCGGCTATCAACGCCCGACCACGACATTTTTCAATAAATTGAACACCTTCTTTTTGAAAATTATAGAGTTTTAATTTTTCGTTGAATGGTTCTGAATAATTATTGTAACGTGTTCGTGGTTCTGATGATTCAGTTTTGGTGGGATTGTTAAATGAATTTGAAAAAACGAAGTTCAACCGTTTAAGCAAAGCAATAGTGTCTTGAGAATATGGTGTTTCCCAAGCACCATTGGTCTGTTCAAGATGTGGAATTTTGTTTAATTCTTGAACAAGTAATCTGTCATTAGCAGGAAAGACAAGTCGAATGACCTGTCTTTCCCTTAGTAGATTAGCAGTTCTTAGATCCATTGCTTCAACCATTCCTGGATGAAGCCCGAGCCGTCCAATTCATTTATTACAGTATTTGGATACTTTGATTTTGCATTTTCACGTAATTCGTTCCAAATTTTAACTGTACGAATACCTTGGAATGCGTTTAATTCTTCTTTTAGATTTTTAAATTCTTGACTTTCCATAACATTAATTTTTAATAGGTGAATTTTTACGTGTTCGTTTTACAGATTTCATTCTTTGTTTTTTAAGATAATCACGAGCATTTTCAAAAGCAGAACAAAACAGTGTGGATTTGAATTTAGTTTCTTTAACTAAATACATAAATTTTCCTGTTTTTGAATCCACTATTTCATAAATATGCGCCGTGAAATTACCCGTCTTTGAAATTAATAAGGTTGTCATAGGCGTAAATTTAGGTTATTTAACGTTACCACAGCCCAAATTAGCCACTTTCAGCCCAAAGATAATAAAATATACCTACCGGACAAAATAGTGGCTAAAATAGCCTTACAATACGTTTCATTTTTCAATAATTTTTAAGGTTGATAATCAAGAATAATCCAAATGATTAAGAGAATACCCATAATCAAAATAAAATACAGACCTGCTTTGATTTCTTTAAAGAGTTCCTCATTTGCAAAATAAATTGCACGAATAAGACGGATTAATTTTTTCATAATTTATCTCTTTTTAAGTTTCATAATAGATTTACGATCAATATAAATAGTTCCATACATATTACGAATAAGATCATTAAGAAAAAAAGAACACCTATCTCCAAAAGTCACATTATCCGAAGTATAAAGTAACTTTGCTTCCTTTAATGCTTTTTCAAGGGCATCGTTCCAACCTTTTTTGTAATCTTCACTATGATTCATAATTCAATTTTTGTTAATTTATTTTCATAAAGAATTTCTTCCGGTAAATAAGCAAGTAGCTTATTATATTCTTCAATCAATTCGACAATCCATTCGTAATCTTGAATAGTTTCCATGTTATCAAGATAAGGACTAAAACAGTAATACATCGTTTCCAATACGGAAATAATTACATCAATAGGAATTGCAATGTGTGTCATAATCAAAATGTTTTATCAGCAATCACATAAAAATGGAGCATAACAATAAGCATAATCCAGTACAATAAAATCATTATTGCACTTACATAGAAATATGCCTGATAAAAAATATTCTGAAATCTTTTTTCGCATCATTTTTAGTTCTTTTGGAGTTGAAACATCAAAACTTTGGAGTATTCGTTATTTAATTCATCCCAAAAGTCGTGTCCTTCAGGTGATTTTGACCATAAGAATCCAGCATCAATTTCGGTAACGGTAAATTCACGGACACCAATCACTACAAGTAACCGGAACATAGGATTATTTTCTATGTTCTTTTTGAACTGTTCCAAAACCCCACGGGATTCAAGGAATTCTGCAAGTTCAGTTGCAAGGATAATTGTTACATTCATTTTTCTTTGATTTTTAATCTCTGACCATTATTGGTCATTGAAGCCTGTCGGGGAATCGAACCCCGTGCGAATCAACCGTTCAGGCTAACCACGTTATTTAAAAATCAAAGAAAAATCAATCCATTCGTTGTTCCGTATTGTACCAATCACAATTCATACAATCAAAATTGTTTCGGCAAGAATTGCAGGGAATAGCATCAAAATCGGGTTTCGATGGACGTTGAACAACAGGTTCTTTTGGCATTTCGATTTCTGTATACCATCTTTTCGTACTGATTTCCTGATACCAAGGGTTTCCTTTCGTACCATACATACGAAATTGACGACCTGCACGTGTGACTAATTTCCCACCGTTATATTCCTCTTTTCGATAGTCTTTATAATCCCACGATTTCGTGAGATTATTCCATACGTAATCGTCGTAGTAATTATAATAAGACTTCTTTTTCTCCGGTACGTGTGGGTAACGTTCGGTAAGTGTGATGGCAATATCCCAACAGAAATTAATGCAGTTGGAGAGTTCGTCAATATCGGTACATTCGTTATCGGAATGTGGGTAGTAATAACCACAACTCATATTCACGCAACTGATTCCGATGCCGTTATCAACCAGAGTTTCAACGTCGGTCATCATTCCGTTTTCGGGTTTATATCCGTAATTCTTTGCAATCTTCATTACATCTTTACGGAACTTTGTTGAACAGATATCACGGTAGGAAATCTTTGTAATAAGATCACCAGCACCTTTCCGGTCTGGTTGAACTACCCATAAACAATCGGTAAAGAAATCCATATCTGCTTTGGAGGAACCTTGACAACCTGTTTCTTCTTCAACGAACCAAGCTACTTTGCAGTATGCAAGTTTTTCAAGCATATTCAAACAAACGAATATCCCATTTTTGTCGTCAGCACCAATGCCTGTTGAATGTTTGGTATGTTTGGAAAACCCAAATAAAATACCTTTGTGTTCAATAACGTCGAAACCGTGTTTCAACGGTGTATGCACTTCGTCCAAGTGAGCAACGAAGCACGGATATTTAGAATAAACACCTTTGGTGATATACATATTTCCTTTTTTATCTTCTTGAACCACGCAAGTTGATTTGAAAGGTTCAGTACTAAGTATCTCATAGAGATACATTTTCAATTCATCTTCCTGACCGGATTTTGAATTGATTTTATACATTGATTTTAAAATTTCTAATTCCATAATTCAATTTTTAAGATATTATATTGGTTCAAAATAATAAATATTCCCGTTGACGTTACCAGCGAATAATCCACCGGTGTCACGACCATCGGTATAACGCCTGTTCCCATAACGGGAATAATACAAGACAGCGTTAGAAAGACTAATATAGTTCCCTGTTCTTGCATCTGTCACTCTACAGTCAGGACAATAGTGAGCACCTTCAATTTCAATCATTTCGTGTTCAACGAAAGAAGAACCACAACGATTGCATTCCAATTTCTTTTCAAACATTGCACAGGTTTCTTGCATAAACCATTTTCCTACGTTCCTTGCCCAAAGAATATTGTCGTCTGCCGAAATGAACGTATCCATATACGGACGACGACCACTTTGTGTCCAATTAGGTACTTCAACAAAATCTGCATGATCAGTTTCCGTACCGTTGGTGATGGCATTTGAACAGGAATCCTGTGAAATCTTGTGCCACCAACCTTGATTTTCAGCATAAGTTTTCATATGTTCCTGATGGGTATCTGAACCGTAAATACGATCCATCAGCGTAACCGTATTCCCTGATTTGGTTTTCACATTGTCCCAAATCAAGGCACGACTACGAAGTTCACCTTGTTGAGACAGAATATACGCAATACGTGGTTTCCATTGGTTGTAGTGCCAAGCACCTTCTTTACAAGAAAATGATGACTCCGGACGCATACAGGAAGAATCTAACGAACCATTATCTTCGTCTCTGTAGGTTTCAATATCATAAATATCAGATGGCGAATTCGAAATTTGAATTACGTCCGTGCAAATTGAAGCACGGACCTGATTTGAAAGTTGTTCACAGTAATGCAAGAAGATCTTTTTGTGAAGATCATTACTTGCGTCATACAGGTAACTCCCACCATTAGGAAAATACAAGTGCAAATACTTGGAAGAAAGCATCTTTACCATCCTTCCAATTTTGATTACGCTACGCCCCTCACGTGCCCACCGATTATTCGGCAGAATAATCTGATTTTCAGGGTGAGGATGAAATGATATTTCCCCATCCCTCAGATCAAAAAAATTGCCGGTAAAATTTATCTCGGCATACACTTCATAGCCGTCAGCACGTTGGTTTCGTATGTCAAGTTCAAGCCGAAGGTCATAATATTCACCTTCATGTTTAATTGTTCTACGGTTGACTAATGTATTAGTCAATCTTTCTGACAAAATTAATTCCATTTTTCTTTGATTTTTGATTCTAAGCAATATTGCTTATTGCAGTCGGTAGCAGAATCGAACTACTCTTTTCAGGCTGAAGACCTGACGTCCTAACCGATAGACGAACCGACCTAAGTTTTTCATTTTTGAGGTTTTCATTTACTGTAATTGAACCCTGCCGTTCTTCGATGAAACGGCTTGTTCCATATATTCAATTTTATTTTAAGATTTCAATTACATACGGCATGAAACAGCCGTCAAAGTATTTTTTTTGGTAATGTTTACCAAGAAAATGAAAGTTATTTTTCGCTTCATAAACGTATGTAGCGACAGTAGTTTTTGGAGAATACAACAGACCGACACGTTTGCCGGTCTCACGATGTAGTTTTACGAATCCTGCCTTCTCCATTTCCCGGAGCAGGGGGATATTCGTAACAATTTTGTAATTATTCATTTTTCACCGTATTTTTCAGTAAAAACAGAATTAGGCAAAAACATTGAATCTTCGATTTTGTCATACGACCAATCGGGATGTTCCTTTGCAATTTTTTCAACGTACCACGAATCCGATCCTTCAACGGGGTGAACAGTACAACCTGCGAACAGGACTACCAGCAATATGAAAGCCAATTTTTTCATTTTGTCCGCACTTTAAATTTACGAACTTCATACATATTCAAATCAATTTCGGATTGGTACAAACCACCAGTACCATCTTCAAGGAGAACTAAATCCTTTTTAGGATATTCCATTCTTACACGTGTTACGATGTGGTCAATATTCTTATTGACCAACATTTTTACAATTTTTACATTTTTCATTTTTCTTTGATTTTTAATTTCTGAGTAACGACACTCATTGAAGCCTGACGTGGAATCGAACCACGATGTTTGTTACCTGTTCAGGCTTTCCACGTATTTATTAAAAATCAAAGAGTTCATCAGGAGTGGCACGTTTCATTATTTGGAAACGGGGTTCGATAAACCCATTTTCCAATTTTTTACCGTGATTCATTCCATCGGTGTACTGACCTACCAAATATTCGAACATATTTAAGGCGTGTTCCCGGTCAAGATTGTTTGCTTTGACTTCATTCTTAATGGAGTCAAAAATCATAAATGTATTTTCCATAGTATTCAATTTTTATTTGATTAAATTCATTGCTTCATTGAAAGCACCCGAACCAGTCCAGGTATAGAATAGTCTTCCGTTACTTTTACGGATATAAATACGGTCAATAAGACGTGGATTAGCGGTTTTTCCAAGATACACGACCAATGCCTGAATATTGGTCGAACCTTGGAATAGGCGGATCAATGATCCCCGATGTTCTGTTGAATAAATCAATGTAGGTGTATTCATTTTATTCCTGCAATTTGTTTGAGTTCAATTTTGATACGTTTCGCAACATCACCACGCCAAGTTGTAGCGTTCGACAGAAAATATAGGATGATTGTTTTCGCATCATCCATAAAGTACATTGAATTCATATCAACCAGGCTATTCATTGCCTGAAGATAAGGGACAGCCCCGAAATACGGTTTAGTCCAATTTTGCCGAATTTCAGCGGCAATCTGATAAATTGGTCGGTTCATTTTTCTTTGATTTTTTAAAAGTTAATACGGACAAATTTTCACCAATTTGTTTCGTCGCAATTTTCAGCGACTCATCAGCGTATTTTCTATGAATATAGTGTTCATTGGTTCATTAGTGATTTCCAGGTCGAATAAAAAACAAAAAAACCGGACGGCTAAAAAACCGTCCGGTATAATTCAGTAAAAACCTACTTTGCGACGTACCTTTCGCCGTCCTTGCGAGCACGACCGGCGAGGTATTGTTTGGCATGAGCTTCAGCATCCAGGTCTTCTGGATACTCGGCTACGAATGCAGCCGTGAGGTCGGCGAGTGTGCATCCACCCTCCGCGAGTAAATCGTCGGTGATTTGCCGTTTTGTCTTCCGGCCGTTCGTGGCGGTCCGGCCGTTCGTGGCGGAGGGGACCTTTGCGTTTTTGGTAACAGGGGGAAGCGTGGTCCGGATGATGGTCCACAAACCGGCAAAAGTTTCGAATTCGCCGTTCATTAACTGATCGGTCAATTCGGCTACTTTTGCAGCGACTTCGGCTTTTTCGGCTTCCTTTGCGGCTTTCTTAGCAGCCTCGGCAGCCGCTAATTTTGCCAGCTTTTCCTCGTTTGCGGCTACCAATGCGAGGCGACTAACTTCCTTAAAGTTACCGGCTGCGATGGCTTCGACGATCAATTCTTTTGTGTCCTTAACTGCGACAGGAGCCTCATTGGAGGCTGCAACCGTCTGTTCTACTTTCTTTGTCATAATTTAACATAATTTAAAAGGTTAGTGCTCCATTCGCACAACACAAATATACGGCGACATTTCGGGAATTGTACCTTAAAAAGTATGTTAAAGAACATAAAAACGTTATTTATAATTGGTTTAAATAACGTTAAAATAAATAGGTTTATTTAACATAATTATATTCTATTATAAGGCAATTTAAGCGTATAAAATAGTATGGCAATATAAATATACACAATATAGGGTAAAAATAGTTTGTAGGGCATTTCAGGTATAAAAATGGGGGCATAGGGTCCCCTCGTTGCACCCTGCAAATTACCAAACCAAACCAAACCGGACTAACTATGTAACATAATGAAACCCAGGCCGTTACAACTATCGTGCCACAATATGCGAATATAGGTCACTGAATGTTAAAGAATGTTAAAATCGGCGGAAATTGGCTGGATTTGGGTGGCTTGAACCCCTCTAAAATCATAATCATTTTTTCATACTTTTTGTAGAACCCAATATTTATAGGCTTCCCAATTAAAAATCATAACTATTTTTTTAAAGATTTACTAAAACCTGACAAAATCACGAATACTTTTTCATACTTTTCATAGAATCTGACATATTCATTTTTTAAAGAATACTTCCATACTTATTAATAAGGGTATATATAGTATTTAGAAATGGTATTCATTTATATTTTTCATAGATTATTATATGATTTTTTATTGATTTTATAGATTCATAATAAAATTCTAAAAATTTTTTTAATGAATTAGTAGAATTTGACATTCATATAGATATTCTTTAAGTATTAATATGTTTGGTAGGTTACGGATTGTAAGTGAATTATGTTGATAAGTATTAAATTAAAAGTAGCGCCCATTAGCCAAAGTTAAAAACTGTAAGTGAATATGTTTTTTATAGAATTATTCATAAATAGGGGTATGAATAAAAATATGAAAATATTTTATGAAGATTTCGCAGAATTTGGCAATTCATAAAATAGAAATAATAGAATATTCCAACCAGAATAGGAATACCCATTAAATAGAAAATTTAATTTGTATTTAAAAGTAAATATTAAGTAAATAATATTATATTTGTAAGGCTAAAACTTTAGAACGATGGATTTAACGGAAAACATAGGAATGGTTGATGAGACAGGTTGTTCGATGTAGTCATGGAAATGGAAAATATTTGGCGTAACCCTACGGGTTACTATAAATTGTATATTTTTATGTTGTTTTAAAACTTAATGAATTATGGCACGTAGCCGAACCATACGTTTACCGGAACCGGATTTCTTACCTGCCACCAAGCAGAAGAATCTTGACCCTACATATAAGCCGAGGTATGACAGAATGATTTTCTTTTTGGCTTTGTTAGGATTGACCGAAGAACAGATGGGTCAGGTTCTGCACGTGAACAGTAAGGTTATACTGAATTGGCGCAATAAGCATCCTTCGTTTAACGAAGCTATTCTTAAAGGCAAGGAAGAAGCCGACGCACGTGTGGCTCATTCACTTTATCAAGCCGCCATTGGTTACAAGTGTAAAAAGAAAACCGTTTTGACCAACCGTGTTAAGGAATATGATAAAAGGGGTAGGGTTATTAAAGAATGGACCGAACCTTTGATTGTCGAAACCGAAGAACAACTTCCACCAAATGTTACGGCAGCCGTAAAGTGGTTACAAGCCCGTCAACCCGAAAGGTGGAGTGATCGTATTAAAATAGACGCACGGTTTAACGTTGACCACAGCCTTGATTTAACGGAATTTTCGGTCGAAGAACTTGAAATGCTTAATAAGTTAAGCGAACGCCGCCGGGAAGTTAATAAAATCGAAGAATCAGAATACGTAGAACAATGAATGCCGAAGTAGCCGAACAAGTACGTAAACGCCGTTTGGTCAGTCCAAGGGATATAAACCGACCCGTCGAAGGGATCGACCAAGCCAAGTTTGCCAAAATTTTAGGCAACCCGTTAGGTATTCAAAAGGAATTGAATAACCGTTCGTTGTTTCATTTTTTACAATGGGCGTGGCCTGAAGTAAGCACTCAGCCATTTGTACCGAATTGGCATATTGAATATTTGTGTCACGAACTTGAAGCAATAGCTCAGCGTGTAGGTAATAAAGAACGTAAAAAATATGATTTATTGATTAACGTGCCTCCGGGTTCTACCAAAACGCTACTATGTTCTATTATTTTTCCGGTTTGGTGTTGGACACGTTGGTATTGGATGCGGTTTATTACCGCATCGTATTCGGCTACACTTTCGTTGGAATCAGCCGAATATAGCCGTGACCTTATTAAATCGGCACGGTTTAAGGAACTTTACCCCGAACTTGATATTAAAACTGACAAGGATACAAAAGCTAATTATAAAATCGTATTAAAGGAGAAAAGTCGAATATCGGAGTTTCATACCCGTGAACGTCCCGGTGGGAATCGTTACACTACTTCGGTAGGCGGTACGTTGACAGGTTTCCACGCCGACATCATTATATGGGACGATGCATTGAATCCCCAACAGGCATCTTCGGATAAGGAATTGGAGATAGCAAATCATTGGATTGACCAAACGCTTTCAACCCGTAAGACAAATAAGGATATTTCCGTAACAATCGGGATCATGCAACGTTTGCATCAGAACGACCCATCAGGTCACTTGTTGGATAAACAAAAGGATAATTTACGTCATATCTGTATTCCGGGTGAGATTGAACACTTTGCAAAGCAGGTAAAGCCCAAAGAACTTATTAAGTATTATATTAATGGTATGTTTGACGTAAATCGTATGCCTTGGTCTGTTTTAAAGGAACTTGAAGCCGACTTGGGACAATACGGGTACGCAGGGCAAATAGGACAGAACCCGTCGCCTCCGGGTGGTGGTATGTTCAAGATTGAGTCGTTTCAGATGACTTCCCAAATATTTGCCGATACCGACATTGTACGTACCGTCAGATATTGGGATAAGGCAGGTACGGCAGGTGGAACGGGGGCATATACGGCAGGTGTGAAGATGAGCCGTTTAAAAAATGGTATGTTTTTGGTAGAGGACGTAAAACGTGGACGGTGGAGTTCCGAGCATCGTGAGAGAATCATACAGCAAACTGCCGAAGCCGACGGTAAGAAGGTACACGTAGTCGTAGAACAAGAGCCGGGAAGCGGTGGCAAAGAGAGTGCCGAGAATACGATACGTAACCTTGCCGGTTGGTTGGTAGAACGTGACAAGCCTACCGGAGATAAAGCCTTACGTGCCGACCCGTTAAGCGTACAGGTAAACAACGGTAACGTAATGTTACGTGTAGCCGATTGGAATAAAGCTTATAAAGAGGAATTTGAACTTTTCCCGAACTCAACGTATAAAGATCAGGTGGATGCAAGTAGTGGGGCTTTCAACTTTTTAATTCGTAAAAAGGATGCAAGGAGGATAACTTAATGGAACAGAAAAACGAACAACAAGAATTGATGCGTAAAGTGCAGGTATTTTCAGAAGTACTTGGCAGATTTCAGTTTTTTTCAAATCTTGGACTTGATTCTTATGATGGTAGTCGTGATATTTATAAAGCATTAGGTTATCCAAAAGAAATTACTTGGCAAAATTATTGGGCAAGGTACGGACGACAGGATATTGCCAAGGCTATTATTGACCGTCCTGTGAAAGCGTCTTGGAAAGGTGATATTGATGTTATTGAAACAGTAGAAGATTCATTAACACCTTTTGAAAAGGCTTGGGCTAATATTTACACACGATTAAAATTAAAGTCAATTTTTATCCGTGCTGATAAACTTACAGGTATTGGTCGTTATTCTGTATTGTTTCTTGGACTTAATGATACAACAAATACTGAAAATCTTATAAAACCTGTACAGAAAAAAGACGGGTTAAAATTATTGTATGTCAAAGCCTTGTCGGAACAGACAGCACAGATAGCCACATTTGAGGAAAATGCAAGTAGTGAACGATACGGATTACCGTTGATTTATAATGTGATGATTCGTAGTGGTGAAAATACTAAAACTGTTAAGGTACATTATTCACGTATTGTACATTTGTTGGAAGAGCCTATTGATGATGAAATTTATGGAACCCCACGCCTACAAGCGGTTTATAATCGGTTGATAGACTTGGAAAAGTTGATTGGCGGTGATGCTGAAATGTTCTGGCGTGGAGCAAGACCTGGATACACGGGTGAGGTTTCACCGGATTATCAGATGACTCCTGAAATGTTATCTGATTTAAAAACTCAGATTGATGAATTTGAGAATAATTTAAGGCGTATCCTTATCAATGAAGGTGTGAAATATGATGCTTTGGCACAACAGATAGCCGACCCGTTGAGTCATGTTGATGCACAAATGCAGATGATTTCAGCCGTAACAGGTATTCCAAAACGTATTCTTACAGGTTCTGAGCGTGGAGAATTAAGTTCTGCACAAGACAAATTGGAATGGATTTCTTACGTAACTTCTCGTCGTGAGGAACAGAACGAGCCAAATATTCTTCGTCCTTTCATAGATAAGTGCATCGAGATAGGTGTACTGCCAAAGCCCTCAAACCCATATATGGTCAGATGGGATAAGTTGTTTAGTCTCTCGGATAAGGAAAAGGTGGATATTGGCCATACGAGGGCTTTGGCTATGAAAGAATTTTCAATGGGTTCAATAGAAGAGTATGTAACACTTGATTTGTTCTTAAAGCATTTTATTAACTTTGATGAGGTACAGATTGAAGAAATTATTACTAATCGTAAACGAGCCATTGAAGAAGAAGAAGAATTGACAAAGGATGAAGAAGAAATGATGATGCCTGAAAGTGATGGTGAAGCTCGTAAATCGGCTTCTGATGCACAAGGTAAAGCACAAAATCCAAATCCTGTGAGTGGTGTACGTAGAGTTAGTCAAATATTAAAATAGTGAAAAATAAAAATGAATGAGCTATGAGTATCAAAACAACATTGGAACAAATTGGTGCTGCGGCACAGAAGTTGAAAAATGAGGCTACAGCCGGTGGATCTCAAATGCACTATATCGGTGACGCCATTGGTGATCTGGTAGAGGTGACCGAACAAATCCACAGTCAAATGGAGAATGGAAGTGTATCCGATGATGAGCTTGCGGCCATACAGGGAGCCAATTCCCCGAATGCTACCAATTCATTTGCTACAATGAATGATCTTTCAGATATAAGTGGATTAAGCATCCAGTCAGCAGTTGTCGTTGAAACTACAAGCAACGCAAAGACAAATGGGGCGGCACTTATTGCAGCTTATACGGCGGCAAAGGCACTCACACCCAACGGGGCAGCCTTGTCAGCCACCAACAGGGCAAGTGTCATCATACCTCCGGGTGTTTACGACTTGGGAAGCGGTGCTTTGACATTGGATACTCAATACGTGGACATCATTGGACTTACAACTGATGCTGAGAAACAGTTTATATATTCTGTACCAACTATCCAAGATACTG
>Ga0208195_1001376_pt1 | contig 26945 bp, 21 predicted proteins | sample AD_UKC077_MetaG_FD_184441 | JGI IMG/M metagenome (GOLD analysis project Ga0208195, IMG submission 184441) | Active sludge microbial communities of municipal wastewater-treating anaerobic digesters from USA - AD_UKC077_MetaG (SPAdes) (version 2) | ecosystem: Engineered > Bioreactor > Anaerobic >... | reverse complement strand
CTCACTGCCTACAGAAGCCAACCTGCTCCTGAACCCGTCACTATGCTTCTTCTTGGTTCAAGCCTTATGACGTTTATAAAATCCAGAGAAAAGTTAATGAAATAACACTTCATAGAGCGACTGTTCCAATGAGTTTTCTATTGATTTCAGCCAATATTTTATTATTATTATAATGTAATTATGTTATGCTTACTCTTTGAAGTGAGTTTGGTTGAAAATAAACAACAGTGCCGTTTTTTAATATCATTGATGAAACACCTTGGTGATTGTTAAAGGAGGTTGGGAATGAGGGCCACCGTACCTCTCAAAAAAACTGACTTCTCGAAAGATTATCAAAGAGCGCCAGGCACAAAAAAGATTGTTGTAATGCCGGCCTACAACGCCGCAAAAACCCTTGAAAAAACATTGAATGACCTGCCTGCCGGATATGTCGATGAGATCATCCTGGTCGACGACTGCAGCACGGACAACACCGTGGAGGTTGCAAAGAGTCTCGGGCTGGTGGTTTTGGAGCATGAGAAGAACGGCGGCTATGGGGCCAATCAAAAGACCTGCTATGACGAGGCGCTGAAAAGAGGAGCCGACATCATTGTCATGCTCCACCCAGACTATCAGTATGACAGCAGGCTCGTCCCCTACATGGTGGGCTTCATTGAGAAAGGTATCTGCGATATCATCCTGGGCTCGAGAATACGGACGCGCGCTGAGACGCTGGCATGCGGCATGCCTTTGTACAAGTATATCAGCAACAGGTTCCTGACAATCATCGAAAACATGGTGCTCGGGCAGAATATCGGCGATTTTCATACCGGGTTTCGGATATACCGCAGGGAGATGCTGGAAACAATTCCTTACCACAACAACTCCAACGACTTTGTGTTCGATACAGAGTTTCTTGCCCAGGCCGTATATTTCGGCTTCAAGCTGGGCGATGTCCCTGTCCCGGTTCGGTATATGGAGGAGGCCTCATCGATCGATTTCAAAAGAAGCACAAAGTACGGTATCGAGACCCTAGCAGTACTCGCAAAGTTCGTTCTCCAGAAGCTCTCGGTGAGATCGTTTCCCATCTTCGAAAAACATCATGAGCCATAGAAAAGAAATGGGCCGGTTTGTCATCCGGCCCATTATCGTTCTCATCCTTTTCCTTTTTCTCTTTGCTGCATTCATTCACCCTGGCTCGCCGGTTTCTCTCAATCTCGGATCGATACGATCACATATCGGCGGCCTGGGATATTGGGGACCTCTGTATTATGTGCTGGCTGTGGTCATCCTCGAGCTTTTCTCCTTTCCCATGGTGCCTTTGATCATGCTGGCAGGGATACTGTTCGGCAAGACCGGAGGCGCTGTTGCGGCCATCGCGGCCGCCACCCTCTCAGCACTGGTGTCGTGGTTTGTCGCACGGTATATGATCCATGGTGAATTGAGAGAAAAAATAATATTCAAACTGGATAAATTCGCACCCTTTCTTATTCAGAAAGGCCTTATCCACATAGCGATAAGCAGGTCGCTGCCAGTGCCTTTCGGAATAGTCAGCTACGCCACAGGAGTTTTGTATGCCGATTTCAGGGCCGTGGCCCTCGGAAATATCATCGGCATAGCCCCGTGGTGCGTCATCTACACCTGGCTCAGCTCCGGGCTCGTGGAGAACAAGCTCATAATCATTGGCGCGATCCTTGCCATAATAATCGTTTTGGAATTTCTACTCTTTTCATATTGGCAAAAACATAACACTGAAGGCCTGTATGAGGCCGGATCGGATGTTGCCAACAGGCATGAGACAAACTGAAAAGATCATCTCATCCATGTCATTCATGAGAATGAAACCACGTCATTGGGTTCTGCTCATTGTCTTCAGCACAATCATGGTCCGCCTTGCCGTTTATCAGGGGTACACCGGCAGCGACGCTGCAAATTATGTTGAAGAGGCGCATAACATTCTCACGAGCGGGTATAGCGTGGCAGAAAGGCTCGCGGTTATTCCCTTTGAAGAGCTCAGCCCCAGCCCGCTGTTCAATTATCAAAACCTTCGGCTCGGGTTCATTCTGCCAAACGCATTGTCCATGGGCATATTCGGGATCAATGAGTTTGCCTTGAGTATATTCCCGTTTTTATGCTCGATCATCCTGATCGTCTCGGTCTATACCCTTGGAAGAGAAATCTACTCTCCGCAGGCAGGAGTTGTCGCCGCCCTTTTCGCAGCCTTTGTTCCCCAGGATATAAACCTGACCTCGACAATTCTTCCCCACATACCGACATCGGCGTTCATGGCCTTGTCGGCCTGTCTTTTTGTAATGGCCCTGAAGGCACAGGGCATCAAAAAACCAGTCTTCCTAATGGTCTTGTCAGGCTTCGCCGCCTGCTACGCATATACGATATGGGAATTCGGCCTCTTCATCCTTCCTGTTTTGGCCCTGTTTCTCCTTATCGTGTTTCGTTGGTGGCGCGCATTGTTCTCAAGGCAGTTCTGGGTCCTGGGATTAGCTTTCATGACAGGGTTTTCGCTCATCTTTGGAGCCGAGACGCTCTACTTCCATTACCTTTCCGGTGAATGGCTCCTGCGGCCCCGCCTCATATCGAGGATGGGAAAGATGATTCTCGATGTGCATCCGATCGATGCCGGGAATATCGACTTCCTGCGCTATCCTGTCGCCATAGTGAAGTCATATTATTTCGGCATGTTCTTTTATTTTGCATTCGCAGGTGCTGTTGTCTGGATATGCCTGCGCTTTTGTTCAGGATCAGACCTCGCAAAACAAAAGATACAGGCGTTGCCCGTGGTATGGCTCTTCTTTCTTTTTCTTTATCTGCAGTGGGGCAGCTCATCTTTTGGTGAGTACACTCCCACGTTCAAGCTCGTTACCTATCTCACGGTTCTTACCGCGCCCGGCGCCCTGCTTTCCGCTCATTTAATCCAGCAATTATACAAATGGTGTTCCATACAAAAGGCCCCATTGCTTCAATATTTCAGCCTCCCAATCACCGCTGCTCTCGTTGCGGCATACGCATTCACATCCATAGGCTGCGCGGTTGTGAACCACATAGGGAACGGCCCATTTCAAAGAGACCAGACCAAACATTTTGCGATGAGCGCATTGCTGAAACAATACCCCCCAAAGACAATATATACCGATGGATGGACAGCGCGCCTGTTGAATTTTGCTTTTGTCTATGAGCGGGAGATAGCCGTCTTCGACAAGCTTGACCCGTATGACAGGAGATTGATGGCTGGACTGAAGGAAATAAAGGAGGGATATGTACTGATCAATAAGGGCTACATTGATTATGCAACCAGAGCGTATAATAACAAGTCTTACCCCTTGTTTGTATACCAGATCCCTTCTGCATGGGAACAGCTCGAGATCGTTGGCTCATTTGCTTTATATGCAGTAAATGATGAGCGATAATTGAGCTTCCCGACCCAGAGGGACCGGAATCTGAGAAGTATTCTTTTTTTGGGTTCAAGAACCGCAAGGAAATATCCACATACTGATGAGCACCTGTCAGCTGTTGTCAGGACTTTTTACATGCATCAGCCCTCGTCAATCAGTTTTTAACCCGTGATATTATTATGTTATATACAATTCCCATAAAATGCTCCATGAATCCTGTCGAAATATTTTACTTTTTTTATTCATAAAATAACAATATTAGCCCTATCTATTTGTTATCATTGATTATCCATCTCGTATTCTTCATTGGCATCCATATTGCTTTAAAAACATTCATATTTCATAAAAACGGAGATACTTTTATGAAAAAGATGTGTTTTTTTATTTTGTTTTTTTGCATAAATATCACTTTGTCACTTGATATCTATGGTTCATCCATCACTTTCCAAACACTCGAGCAAGAAGTTAGAGTAGATAATGGAGTAACGCCGAATATTTTAGGTCCATTTCTAGATGGTTCAGGTTATAGCTGTGCACAGATTGGGGGATATGTTAGGTTATATGATGATAGCACAGCATGGCTCAGTGCGACTTCATCTATTAATATCATTACCGATAAATCTGTAAATGCTGATAATATCACAACTAATACTCTCTTCAATTTTGCTGGGTGGTCAAATGGCTTTGAAATGAATCATACTTTCAAGGGTACTTATAAATTAAGCCTATTATCAGATTATGACTATGATATTCCTGTACTTGTTACAACATATTTCGGATCATTAGGTTATTACTATTTTTCCTCTTTAATTTACGATGACTCAAATAATGTTATATTTGAAATAAACTCGTACTCTTCGCAAAGTTCAGTATCTTTTTATTTATTGCCAGGAGATAGTTATTATTTTGATTTTTATGTGTATGAAGATAATTTTGGATCTACGTTTAATAACTCATTAAGCATTATTACAGTGGAACCCGCACCAGTTCCCGAACCATCTACTATTTTGTTATTGGGAACAAGCATATTCGGCTTAGGGGCTATACGCAAAGTATTCTTCGGAACCATAGAGTCATAATAGCACAAAAAATAAATATTTGATTATTTATGTGTTTGTCTTTTGGTGAATGCCATTTGAGCCTATTTATTAAATTGTAAGCTCAGATTTCAATTTATACAAATCATTGCTGCTCCCCATAAAGCAATTCTAATTCAATCAACCTGAGTAAATCATTGCCATCACCTACAGCAATTGTATAATTACTTACCCTGTTAATAAAATCATTAGTAATTTTTGGATCAAGAATATCCCAAGTTACCAACTTTAGGATTTCTTCCAATGAATTACTATCTCTTATCCATAGGTCACCGCCAATCCATGACAATTTTTCCAAGTATCTTCTTTTCTCGCCTCTCGATTTTAAGAACCTTATGATTTTGCCGTTATCAGAATATGATCTAAGTGCTCGACCTACAAGATGGGCAACGTCAGGGAAGAACAGCGGGAGGTTACTCTTTGTACATTGATACTTTGACAACCTGGGCGAATACTTACAAATAAGTTTTCTCATTGCTTTACCATAAAGTTTATCCTTAGCTGGATAGTTATTGCAAAGCAAATAAACTTTTCTACTGGTGAATGGAGCAGAAGCATGGCAGAACCGCTGAAGTATCCTTGCTTGTTGCGCCATAAGCTTTGAGCCATCATGATCGGAAAGGAATCTAATAACTATATCATCCCAGTTATCGCAAACTGATTTATAAGACTCAGCCAATGATTGAAGATCGTGCCGAGTAACTTCTCTTGCCTCTTTGAATCTCCCCATCAAATTGGGCCTTATAAAGTTTAGAAAGTCGGTATTGACACTATTCAAGAAAAAATCAGAGAAGCTTTTGTTGGAATTGATATAGGCATTATAACCATGGTTGCCTATCACATATTTTTTCATTCTTGACAAAGAACTCATGCGTAAACCATTCATAAACTGACCATTCAATATCTCTGCTTGTATACCGCATATCGGCGTTACTCCTTCAGCTGCAAAATATTTTCCAGCAAGCCTCCAAAACACCTGATAGAGCATACCAATGTCGTTGAAGAAGGCATGTAATTCTTCTGCACTTCCAAACATCTCACTACCAGCATCCATATGAACGACTGTTCTTGCTCCTGCAATCTTAGCTAATTCATATGCAATATTGAGTTCATTGCTGCCAATCAGTCCGTGTGTATAAGCTAAGTCAATTCGTTTTTTTTGATCCATGCATACTGCCAGCAATAATCTCGAATCGTAACCCGCAGATAACATTATACCCGTCTTTTCATCCCTAATCTTTCCAACCTCTTCTTTTAGAGCCCCCCAGATATCTTGTAAAGTAGTTCCTATATGCTCATAGTATAGTAATTTTCTGTTAATATTACCCTTGAGATCGATAAATACAGCTGATCCTGGCTCCAATACATATATATCTTTATATCTGGTTCTTGAACCGAAAGGGTAGCCAAAGATCAGCCTCTGATAGACTCCTGCATAATCAATTTCTGGTGAACTGGAGATAAGATCTGACACTTTTTTATCGGTGCCTGCAAGATATACAGTACCACCCTTGACTGAGTAATATAAAGAAGTTGGTATACCAGGATCAGAATACAAGATAATCCCCTCATCAGGCAATGAAACAAGGTACACACCTGTTTCAAGGCAATGATCCAGAGGAAGCGTTTTACTATTTCTAAATGATCTGACAAGATCTTGCAAGTTTTCATCTGAAAAATTGTTTTGGTTGCATCTATCCCATTTAATAATGATTTTTTGGTCGTTTAGTTCATGTAGGGAGAAAATACTGTTTTTATCAATAACAGCTTTCTGTGAACCTTCTCGAATAGTAATTTCCATAAGTATCTGGTTTCCCTTTAAAGTTTAAAGATTGTGTAAAAGTATCAAAAACATTAATAAGTATGCCATTTCTTTCAAATTGTATAGCGTACAATCTCCATAAAAGACTCACAAAAGTCTATTGAAGTTTTCCACTAAGTAATTACTTGTATCCAAACAAGACTCAAAATCACGCAATTTACCAGACTCAGATCTCTGAAAGCTGTCATGGTAGATAAAGTTTACAGACATTTCCTTACCAAATAAGTCTTTAATATTGCTCAATAGCCACCCTTCAGCAATTCCATTATATGATTCGGTTCTTATTATATGTATTTCCAGTTTACTTATATGTGTTTGTCTGACTTTAAATTGCTTTATGCCACCGAATTTGGAAATGAACTCCTTCATAATATAGTAGATGGCGATACTATGAAAACATCGTCCTTGAGGTGTAACGATAATATCATTTGTTCTACCCACAATTTGATCAATTATCGATAGGTTTACTCCGCACGGGCATGTATCGTCACTCATCCTGACATAATCACCTAATTGATATCGGATGATTGGGAACGAGAAGCTATGAAGAACGGTGACTAGAATCTTGCCCGTTTGTCCCATTGGGACAGGCAAATTATCATCGTCTACAACTTCTACATAAACACAGTCGTCCTGTACATGATGTCTTCCTTCTTTGCATTCAAAGGTTATAATTCCTGTTTCGGTTGAACCATACTCGCTGATTACCTTACAACCTAGTACTTCCTCTATAACGGATCTTTGATAATCATAGATTGTTTCAGCTGTGCACACAGCCCCTTTCAGCATATGATTGTCAATTTTCAGGTTCATGTTCTTAAGAAACAAGGCAAATTCATAAACCATAGATGTATAGCCATATATATAATCGGCTTCCTTCTTAATGATTTTCTTATAGAAATCCATTAAAACACTTGGTTCCAAGTTAAATTTCTTTTCTCGAAATCTATTGAGTAGGAAATCTCGAAAACGAACTCCCAATCTATTTCGCCAATCTACTGGTATCCCCCACAACATAGCTTCCTTGCTACCAATATCCAGGCCGTGCCATCTGTGCCCTCTGTACACGGCCGCCAGATTGTATCCAAAGACTATCCTGTCTCTGTATAGCATAAGGGGCATACCTGTTGATCCAGATGTTTTCACTAGGTCCAATCTCTTTTTGTTTTTGGCGCATGTAATAATATCATTGAGGTGTGCTCTCAACTCGTCTTTGGTCATACAAGGCAGAGTATGGAAGGATGCTATGGGGTCATACCCATCATATTTAGCTTTAAAGTAATCATTATTCTTGATCACATATTTTATTAATTGAACCAACTTGTCTCTCTGTATTTTCGAGAGTTCTTCTCTGGTTAAATATTGGTTAGATTCTAATTTTGCCAAATATTTCCTGACATCTTCTTGTCTCAGGTATTCTAAAAAGAAAAATAGGTACTTTGCTATTGAGTTATTCATTGGTATAATATGATTTGATAAGGTTAATTTATTATTTCATTTTATCTTTCATATTTTTCAATCACGCTATGAAGCCTTGCTCCATCAAGATCCCAATTATATTTTTGAGTTACAGACACCTTTCCATTGTCGATAAAATTGTGACTAGATCTTAGAATATCTAAGATTTTTTTAGCCAAATCCTCATGGTCTCCGCTCTGGAATGTCATTCCACATTTCTCCTCATCTAATATCCTTTTCATGGGTGCGGCGTTCGAGGCAATAACCGGCAGACCGAGTCCCATATAATCAAAGATTTTATTGGGTATAGTCGTATTGACATGATCAGTTACCAGATGAGGTATGACCCCAATCTTGCTGGCCCTGCAATACTCATAGATCATCTCATGGTTGACCCAGCCCGTCCATAGTACATAATCTTGAACATTATTCTTTTTTGCACGATCCTTGAGTTTTTGCACAGCATAACCATCGCCTACTACAACAAAGAGAATTTCGGGTATTTTGTTTACCAGAAACGGAAGCGCATCCAGCACGGTCTGTATCCCACGGGCCATTTGAATACCGCCAGTATATATAATAGAATAATGTTTCCTGATCTTTTGTATTGCCTCGTTTTCAATTGACTCCGTTTCTGAGAAAGCCTCTAGGAGAGGAGTGTTGCTCACTATTGTGATGTTTTCGGGCATAACCCCTTTTTTGATGACAAGATCCCGTGCTTCATCAATCACCACGAGGATGTGGTCTACATTCCTAAAGACGTAGCGCTCAACGGGTCTCGCAAGATATGGGTTCCTTACTAAGAAATTGAGCCCTTGAAACTTCCTTTCCCTCCATATGTCCCAGATCATTGCAACATAGTCCTCAGCCATGTCAAAGATCACCGGTATGTTGTGTTTTTTGCCTGCCCAAATACCTGCGATGGCCATGGGGAGGTCCCGGACAATTACAAGGTCAACATTGTTCTCCCTGATGATCCGATCAAGAAAATGACCCCATATTGGGCTGAAAAAGGCCGGGAAAGAGATGATATAATTTATTTGATCATTGCGCCATGCTTTCAGACGGTGGATTACAAGGCCTAAATTTATCTCTATTTCAGGGAGCTTTTTAAGGTTCCTGGAAGCGATGTGAACCTTATGCCCCTCATCAACAAGGGTTGAGCAGATCTTCTCCACTCGTATATCCCAGGGGTAGTCGGCATCCCATATATATAGTATGTTCATTGTAGTACAGCCCTCCGATACAGCTCCTGGGTCAGACCCACAGAAGCAGCCAATGTGAACTTTTCCTTCACGGTCGCAGCAGCATTTTCCGATAGGGATTCTCTGAGATTCCCATCACGTAGCACTCTTATGCACGCACCGGCAAAAGATTGAGGGTTTTCAGGCTCGACAAGCAATCCGGATCTTTTATCGACGACTATCTCGACCACCCCGCCGACAGACGTCGCAACTACGGGTTTCCCGATGGCAATAGCCTCCAGAAGGGCCATGGGGATTCCTTCATGAATAGATGTCAGGGCAAACACGTCAAATATATTTAACAACTCATGTACATCGCTTCTGAAGCCCGTAAAACGGACACGGGAATCAATGCCAGCCTCACGGGCCTGCTGCTCAAGCCGAGCCCGGAGCGGTCCGTCCCCCACGATCATGAATCCAGTACAGGGTTCGTTTTCTAAAATCAGCTTTGCTGCTTCGATGAATGTCTTGTGATCCTTTACAGGCACGAGCCTGCCGACAGTTCCGACGATCTTTTCACCCCTTCCGATCTTAAGATCTCTCCTCAAAGACTCGATCTTATTCGAGTCGAGAGAAGGGCGCCGATCGATTCCGTTATGGATAACCGCGATCTTTTCCTCGCCGAGCCCAAAACCGACCAGATATCTTTTTAGATCATTAGAAACTGCCACAGCGGCATCAGAAAGATATCTTCCATTAATGCGTTCCATGATGTTGTGTTTAACAGAAGAGCCAATCATGCCCTTCCCGTGATGAGTGCGGACTATTGCCCGCACCCCGGTGATCCTGGCAGCGATTCCACCCAATAAATTCTCTTTGAAACCGTTCACATGCACAATATCGGGCCGGTGTTCTCGCATTACTCGCAAACACCCCGAAATAAGTGCCGGCGCTGAATGTTTCTTCTCGTCCAGGACTGTCACGGGAATACCCTCACTGTAGAGTTTTTCAGTAAGTGTCCCTTCATTAAAGGTGATTGCGTGCAGACCGAATGTCTTTATTTGTGCAAGCGCATGAATGAGTGAACAGGTCTGCACCTCTGCTCCTGCCCAGAGATCACCGGATATGATAAAAAGAACATTCATGGTTCGAGAAGCTCACAACCTGAAGTATTGAATTAAAATATTGGCTATCCGCTCGCAAGCATGCCCGTCGCCATATGGGTTTTGAACGACGGACATTTTGCTGTATACACCTGGGTCATCCAGAATTTTTTGTGTTTCCAAAACGATGCGCTCTCGCGACGTGCCCACTAGCTTTACCCCTCCCGCCGCGAGCGCTTCCGGCCGCTCGGTTTTATCGCGGGTAACCAGCACAGGTTTTCCGAGGGAAGGCGCCTCTTCCTGAACGCCGCCGGAATCCGTAATGACCAGATACGATGAATCGAGAAGAAAAATAAAGGGTTCATAATCAAGAGGATCAAGCAGCTTGACATTGCCCAGACCCCCGAGAACTGAATAAACGGGCTTTCGCACGTGTGGATTAAGATGAACAGGATAAACAATATTAATATCTGGATTATTTTGTGCGATATCCTTCAACGCATTGCACAGGTTGATGAAACCCTGGCCAAAATTCTCTCTCCTGTGGCCGGTAACAAGGATGATCTTCTTTTTATCGATCCCTTTCAATACCTTAAACTCTTTTTTCTCATTTCGGATCTTTTCTCTCACTATCAGGAGGGCATCGATCACCGTGTTGCCCGTTATGAATATATTCTCTTCAGGAATTCCTTCTCTTATAAGATTGTCACGATTCTGATCCGTAGGAGCAAAGTGAATATCAGCCAGCGCAGTGGTCAGCCTGCGGTTCATTTCCTCTGGATATGGCGCGTATTTATCCCATGTTCTCAGGCCCGCTTCCACATGCCCGACACTGATTTGATTGTAGTAGGCGGCTAAAGCGGCGGCAAAGGTTGTTGTCGTATCGCCCTGAGCAACGACCATATCGACGGCCTCTTTCTCCATAATCTGACCAAGTCCTGCGAGAGCGGTCGTTGTAATATCAAAGAGCGTCTGGTTCTGTTTCATGATATTCAGGTCGTATTCAGGCGTTATATCAAACACCTTGAGAACCTGATCAAGCATTTCCCTATGCTGGGCGGTAACACATGTGACAACCTTGAAAAACTCTTTGCGCTCTCTCAAGGAGATCACCAGTGGACAGAGTTTTATTGCCTCGGGCCTTGTTCCGAAAACGATCAGAATGTTTTTCATGAAGGGTTATTCGCTCCTTTGTTGGAAATCACTAGCACAACGAATACAATGAAATCATTTTACGACCATTTGTATAATAAATTGAATGACTATTATTATCAAAGATCATACTTCCACCAGCTATTACACAGTTGTTTCCTATCTCTACCCTACATTCTATGCTTATTCCAACTTGATAATTAATCACAGTATTGTTTCCTATAATGAGTTCGGGTTTTTCATAAAGATTTGGGGATAATATCCAGGCTCCCCTATTGCCAATTTTCACATTATGAGACCTTTGCGTAATCCGGCAAAAAGCGTTTATCTGGGGCTCTCTGATATTTTTCATCAAGATATCAAGTCTAGCGGCTCATTTTTCTGCCAAAACCATCCCCATTCTCCTCGAGTTCGGCGGTATATCCATACGCCGGACACGCCCGTCCCTAGATCGCCATCGCAGGTGATGCTTTTCTCAAGCCCGAGCGGTATGATCGCTTTAGGTTAAACGCCATCACCTGGCAGATCCGGTCCCATCCCTCCTTCGCAAGCGTGGTAAACCGGGCCCTCGAAGCCCCCTGGTGAAGCGCCGTCACTCCAAAGTACTGCTCGATCTTATAGCGCACCTTCGAAATCTTTTTGTTGCGAGAGATCTCCAGCTCGGTGAGTTTCGCATTCCGCTCATCCTTGCGCATGATCCCGTCTTTCATCTCATTGATGTGCAGAAACTCACGATTGGGCTGCCCATGATATCCCTTATCCGCATACACTAGGGGCTAGCATTTTCCCGGTGTGCATGCTCTTGATCACCGTATAAGGGCTTGATGCCGAGCGCACGAGCCTCGCGTCCACTGCCAATCCCGCATCAATCGAAAATCCCTTTACCTGAAGCTGAGACAAAAGCTCGGCATGAACCCTCTCCATCGCCTTGGAGCCCACCCGAGCCCGAAACCGGGAAATAACACTGTGATCAGGGGAAGGATCTCCAAAGGGTAGCCCAATGAACACCTTGAACGAGATCCTATCGTTGATCTGATTCTCCAGTTCAGGATCGCTCTTAATGCCAAACCACTTCTGCAGCAATAAAGCCTTTAGCAACATCACCGGAGGATAGGCACTGTTGCCTGCCGCTGCCTTGCCTACCGGATACACATCAAGAAGTATCCTCTCAATCGGCTCCCACCTGATATAGTCATGGATCTCCTTGTAAAAACTTCTGCGTCCGTGAAGATCCTAACGTCTTGCTCAACTCAAGATCCAAAAAACTCATGTTCCGCTCATGTTCCGCTCATATTCCTTGAATCCCATATCTCCCCTCCCGATTCATTCCATACTGGAAGGAGTATACCACGAATCATCAATATTATCATCATATTATTGAATGTGACTGCCGAAAATCAGCTCTCTGACAAGCTCTGCCATTGCCGGAATTGTGCAAAGGTCTCAAAATATCAATAACTTGTGTTCTTTTAGGTAAAAGTATCCTCCAGCTTTGCTGGAGGATACTTTTACCTAAAAAGGATTTCCATATCATAAGATGCAATAAATCAGATTAATTAATCATTTATGATAATGGATATACCTGAAGGAGCGGTCGGGGGTAAGGAATCTGTGTTAACAGGATTGCCTATTTGCCACCCACGTGTCCCGATATATTGTGAATAGCTATCTGCAAGATTGCCATTCGAATCAACGATACGACTAGTAGGAGTACCTGTCAGGTTATTTGTAAATGTAACATAATTCTGAGGATTGGGTCCACATGTATAGTGATATGTTAATCCAGAGGCATTATTGATAACTACGTTATTCTCGAAGACGAACGGGCCATCCGAATAGCCATCGGCATTGATAAACTTCAGCATTATTGTACCAACTGCTGTGTTCCTATAGTAATATGTAATCTCCTGATCGCCAGCATGATTAAAGTTGTCAACCTCTCCTCCAGCTGTATTATTAAAGTAATTGAAACATATCTCATTATTACTGGAAGTGTGGAATCCGCCATTACCCCCTCCAATGGCCGTACTTTGAGAAATGACTACCCTATTTTTCCTGAAGGTGCTATTTGATACATTTTCTTTCGGCGCTATCGCTGTACAAACGTCTGGATTTGCACCATTATACTGGTTGTAAAAATAACAATCCTCGACGAGCATCTTGTTTTGATTATAAAGACTGCCAATTCCTGCTACGCCAGTATAATCGTGGAATATACAATCTTGGAACGCAAGATAGCTGCCTGTGCCCTCCTTAATAGCAAAATAAAATCCCTGATTTCCGTTAATTGCTCTTCCCGTTGTGAGCGTGTCGAACTCGCAACGAAGGAATATTGCATAATTCATTCCAGAAGAGGCCCTGAATCCATACTCATACGAATCATAGAATCTCAAGCCGTCAAAATAATAGGGAGTTGTACTTGCAGCAACCTCAAAATAATGCTTATCCATATTAATCGTTACGGTTTCCCCAGGATACGCAAGCCAGATATGAGGGCTTGGATTGGTGTAATAGGACAACTTGCATCCAATTCCTAAATAGTACTCTGGCCTGAAAGTTGGTACAGTATAGGTCCCCTCCCTGAAATACACAATGTCAGACTCGTGCCCCGATAAGCCCAGAATATCCTGTATCGAATTATATGGCTGTGAGATAGTTCCAGTTTCAGTGCCGGTGCGGGACGCATCAATGAAAATAAACCCATTTTGAGTAACATTTATCGACCATGTTGATGTGGCAACATGGTTTTCTGCATCTGTTACGGTCAAGCGAATTGATTGCGCGCTAGTTTGGGGGTTTGGCCAGCTAATAACTCCTGTATTTTCATTTATGGTCATCCCATAAGGGGCATTGCTCAGAGAAAACTTATAGGGGTACATTCCTCCGATTACTGCAGCACGGATATTATACTCAATGCCGGGATATGCCCTATATATCCTGTGGTTTGGGCTTATGGCAGGGTTACCTGTGCCGGCAGGCTTGATGTTGATTATCTCGAGAGGATTGTATGCCGCATTAAGCACAGGCGGCATAAACAAGAATGGCATTGATATAAAGAACATGCATGAAGCAAAAATAATAAGGCTTTTGATTTTATTTTCCATTCTCTAAACCTCCCTGAACTTTCTTTTGAATTTGGCATTTCATATTAAGCATGTACCATGCCAAATGATTGTGGCTCTTCTTTTCCACAGCTTATCTCATTTTCAATCTATTAACATATAATTCTGCATTACACTTTTGTGTATTTCCAGTCGAAACATGTAACCGTATTTCATCATTTTCATGTATGGATACAACAGTATAGTCGCATGTACTCATCAATCATGCGTTGTTTGCTGAACTTATCCCAAACCGTGTCATATGCGTTCTGAATGTACTCGTCACTGACACCATCATTTTTTATAAGCGTGATAACGGCTTTGGCAAGCTCATCCACCTGTCCGGGATGAACCATTATTCCGTTTTTGTCGTTCACAATTTCCTCTGGACCTCCGCTCTTCGTAACAATAACTGGCTTATGACAGGCCATAGCTTCAATTGTCGCAATAGAAAAACCTTCTGAAGTCGAAGGCAAGACAAATATATCTAAACTATTCAGGATTTCCGCCACATCACTTCTGAATCCAAGAAAAAAGACTTTTTCATCAAGGCCAAGAAGTGACTTTAATGAAAGAAGATCTGCAAAAAGGGCATCTGAACCCTCGCCAGCTATAATAAACCTGCACTCAGGATGCAGCGCCACTATCTTTGCAGCAGCCCGCAACAGATGATCATAACCTTTTGCGGGTCTTATGTTGCCGATTGAGCCAATCAAAATGTGATGTTGATTAAGACCGAGTTCGTGCCTAATTCGATCACTATTACATAACTGAAATCTCTCAAGATCGATACCATTATATATGGTCAAACACTTGTCCGAGTTTATTCTGTAATTGTTTATAAAGTGATTCTTTAATTGTTGTGAAACAAAAACAATCTTATCTGACCCCCTATTAATTAGAATGAACCGCAACTTAAGCAGGCTGTCAGTCGAAGCCGTGTCTACAAAACCATGAAACGTTGATATAACCGGGACACCACATATCCAACCAGCAAGGCTGCAGTAAACATTTGAACCTATGAGGTGGGAATGTATAATATCAATCTTTTTTTTTCTGATTATCGAGATAAGTTGTAAGATATACCGAATATTAAATGACCCTTCGGCCGATAAGAATAGAGGGCGCCATCCATCTTTTACCAACTGATCATTCACCCACCCTTTACCGCAGATTGCGACAGTAGATTGAAACTTGCTTGTATCCAATCCGTTTATTATATTGAGAAATACTGTTTCGGCCCCGCCGGGCCCGGTGGTATCGATCGTGTGGAGTATATTGATCACGTGCTCAGTCCAAGTTCTTGAAGTAACCTTTCAGCTCCCGGATAAAGGGCCGGATGTCGCCTCTGTCGATCACATCAAAGGAAGTGTCCTTTTCCCATACCTTAAGAAAATCCATAAGACATTGAAACTTGGAAGGAGAACCGGGCGGCAGGTTCAGTAATGCATCGTCGTTCTTGAGCCTGATGATGAGGTGATCGAGCGTGCCCAGAAACCACTTGAGCTTATGCCCTGTCTTATATTCTCCTATCGAGCTGTCAGGCCTTTCCCCACGGAGATAGTCAAGGAGCAGAGCTGGGAAATCAACACCGCAGGCGATTGCCAGTTGGAGCGATCCCCAGAACCGGCCATTGATCTCCATCAGCTTTGGCCTGCCGTCTCTGATATCCCGCTTGAACTCAACCATTGCCACGCCCATCCACCCTATAGACGAGAGCAGTCTGGCCGAGGCATCAACCATCTCCGGGTCAAGAGGCACGCTCTCAGAGACCACGCTCACTCCTCCGGAGGGCGGCTTCTCTCTCAGTCTTCTGTGGCTGAACAAGGCCAGATGATGGTCCCTGTCAAAAAGGGTGAACAGGCCCGTACCAGGCCCAATGATCTTCTCCTGAATCATAGAGGGATAGTTGAGCGCATCGTTCTTTTCGTAACAGGCCTTAAGCTCATCGGTGCTGTTGGCATAAGCCACTTTTGCGGAGATGAACCCTGAGCCTGTGTGTATCCTCGACATGCCCGGCTTGACGACCACGGGAAAATTTGTGCACAGGTGCTCTTTTGAAAGAAAGTCTTCTCTATCATGAACAAACATCGTCGAGGGTATGCCTACTCCCAGGTCTTTTGCCCGCCTGAACACCTCGACCTTATCCAATGCGGTCTTTATCTTATCCCATTCAGGAGCTGCTATCAGAGCCCCTTCCGGAAATTCATGCCTTTTCCTTGAGAGGATATGCATGGCAGGCTCTGTCATGGGGAAGACAATCTCGACATTTTCATCACGAACAACTTTCAGAACACAATCTAGATATTGCTGCTCGCCTATCATCGGGCTCGGGAGGTGGTATGCTTTGGCGCAATACTTCGAAGCAGAAGAAATGTTCTTTGGCCTTCCTCCTACTAAAACCCTGCAGCCCTTTCTTCCGAGAGAGCGCGTTACTGCAAGGGCTGCCCTGTTTTCACCATCGGTAACGAGAACGCTGATCATCTTTTTTTATCAGAAAAAGCTGAACAACAGCCTTGAGAAAAACAGCGGGATCGTCCTGCTTACATCATCGTGCATGGCAATACGCGGCATTTCCAACAAAGGGGTATTTTTATCCACATAGCCCCTTCTGGTAGTGACCGCCCCCAAAATATTGTTCTGTTCCAACATGGCGATATTCGACGCAGTATAATTTCCATTCGGGTAGGCAAATAAAGTTGCCGGAACGCCAAGATGGTTTTCGATCATCTGTTTTGACAGACAAATTTCATACCGAATTGCTTCGGCCTCCATCTGGTCTAGATAAACATGGTTTACAGTGTGTGCGCCAAAAGATGCCAGACCGCTTTCATGCATCTGCGAAACCTCATCCCAATTCATCAAGAGGCGTTCCCTCGAACTATCCGGGAAAATGCCCCTCAATCGTTTCATGAGAAGTTCCCTTTGATCGGGATGATATCCTTTGACCCGCTCGATTACATCATTGATCAGTTCAGTGCGGTTTTTCCCTTTGTTTTCATGCAAGTCAATATTTAATTGTTTTAAAATATTACCTGTTTCCAGATGATTGGATCTCATATCGAAGAGCATCCTTAAACATCGATTCAATTCTTCGGGCCAGAACCACTTATCCGTTCCGATATAGCCGGTGGCTAAAAATATCGATGCAGGCACCTGGTATTTTTTTAATATTGGGAAAGCCGCCTCGTATGTGTCTTTCCATCCATCATCAAACGTGATGGAGCAGCACCGGTTTACAGACTGGCCCCGGTCTATTCTTCGCACCATTTCATCGAGTGTTATGATCGAGAATTTTTTTTTCAGAAATGCAATATGCTTTTCAAAAGTTTCTTCTGCGACAAACATGCCTGGCTGGATCAAGTTCTTATATTGCTCTCTTGATCGAACAATACGGTGGTACATTAGAACAAAGCCTCTGCCGGATAATTTCTTGATAGAAAGCATGTTCAGCAGGCAAGAATAGTACAATAAGCCTGCTATAATGTTCTTAATAAATAATCTTGGATTCATAAGAGCTCATATATTCTGGAAATTAACCCGAAGAGATTAAACCTAATCGAGATTAGATGTATGATCTGATAGCGATTCATGCTCGACCCTATAACGTTTAGCCGCCTCATTCTTTGCCACACCGTGCAAAGCCACGGTCATCGAGAGATTAATCCAGAAATAAGGATAATACAGAACCGTGACAAAAAACCCGCTCACCAGGTACCCAATCAGTGCACCATCCAGGCCGTGAGCCATATATGAGATGAATTTATTGCCTCCTAGCCGTTCTTTGGCAATCTTTATTGTCTTATGGTTATTTATGAAAGTGTAACCTATCATGAGAATGAAAACAGCGAGTCCTGAATAACCAAGCTCGGACATGCATTCTATGAATATATTATGGCAATAAGCACCACTACCAAGAAACAGTCTATTATCAGCCATTTCCCAGTTTCTATAACCAACGCCTAGCAGGGGGTATCTCTTGGCCATTTCAAGGCCCTTTTCCCATCTTTCTATTCTATTCATGGACGTTTGGTCATCGCCTGCCTGCTGAAAACGCATTTTCTGTTCTTCCGGAATCGCCAGGTATACCGCTCCCAGGATCAGCACCAGTGCAATTGTTCCTTTGATCTTGTATTTGCTCTTGAGAAGAAAAAAGAGCATCACTGCGACACCTCCCAGAAGAGCGCCCCTGGATGAGCTTGATACCATGCCGGTCACTGCGGTTATTGGAAGGAGGGCGAGTAGAACCTTTTTCCATAACGGCCAGTATTCTTTCAACGCCCAGAAAAAACAAGCCGCGAGGGGCAAGAATACGCACATCTGTATACCGAACTCGCCGGAATTGTGAAACCAGCCTGGCCCTCCACCCGTGCCCCAGTCAGAGAATCCAAAGCCCTGACCGGCCCACCCTCTGAATGAATGTTGCGACATCTTGAAGCTGTAGAGCAGAAATGACAGCATGAAAATCAGGAAGCGATTTTCGGTGTTCACAATATTGATGATCAGAAAATAGATGATCATCCAAGCCACAAAATTCGGTATCATGGAGAATGCATGACCGGGGTCAAATGCAAAGACGGATGAAATCACTATTATGAGAAAAAAGGCGGTCAGCAGGTGATTCACTGCATTCTTTGTGGCGAATAAAATGCCCTTTTTCAAAGCAATAGCCAGCGTCAGAAGCAATATAATCTGAGTATAGGGTATGACATCCAGGGCGGGATACAGGGTTTGAGGCCTCACGTATTCGAAGAAAAGATACAGGCATATCAAGAGAAAAAGAGCGTCTTCTCTTTTCAGATAATTCCATATCTCGGCAATTTTTATCTGATATAGGTTAGACATCTGTGTTGAGGGGGTGGCGACCTCAGTCTTGTGGTCGATATCGACTATTGCTTTCACCGCTTTATTCTTCCATTCGTTTAATGAGACCGAGAAGCGATCTGTCTATAATTTCAAATGATTTTCTGAATATGGATATACCCCACCCGTACGGGTCATCGATATTAACAAAGAGATTATGAGGAAAAGGGGCGAATTCCCGCAACAGCCTAATCTTATCTTTGTGCCTGGGATATTGCTTCTTGAGCGCTCTGAACTGGCTGTATTCCATTGCCAGAACGATATCCGCCTCATCCATATAAGTTGAGGCAACAGGTTTGGGAACATGGTTTGTCAGGTCAAGCCCGTATTCTTTCGCCACAGTTAGGGCATGGTCGGGTGATTGACCGGATTGGCTCGCATCGAGGCCGCAAGAGTGTATAAGATAATCATTTCCAGTTCCTTGCACCATCATTTTCAGACGATATTCCGCAAAAACGCTCCTGCAGATATTCCCCTTGCAGACGAACAAGATATTTTTTGAGCCGGATAACTTGCCTCCTGCTGGATTATCATTCAAAAAGTGTTTTATAGAGTCAGTTATGTTCTTGAATATACACTTCAGATTTCTTTTTATCCGAGCTGGAATAGAATCCTTGATAATTCCCAGGATCTGCCTTTTGCCATAAGCACTTATCTCATCAGCATATACCTTCTCGACCTGCCGCGCATAGCGTTCTTTGCAGAACATGTGCTCGACACGCGCCCTTCCCTTGCGCCCCATGTCTGAAGACAGCTTTTCGTCCTTCAAAAGCGTGAGCAACTTCTCCGCCATTTCATCACTCTCACCCATCTTCACTAGAAAGCCTGTCTCGCCATCCGCTACTATGTCTATCGGCCCGCCTCCCCTGGTGGCGACCACGGGCCTTTCCATTGCCATTCCCTCGATCACGACCATCCCAAAAGGTTCGGGAGTAATGGAAGAATGCACTATGACGTCCATCAACTTCATCAGGGCTGGCACATCCTTGCGATATCCAGTGAAGATAATATTTCGTTCGATGCCCAATGATTTTGTCAGCTCAACAACCTCGTTAAAATATTCTTCGCCGCCGTCTGACGGGCTCCCGATCACGAATGCTCTGGCATTCGGGTTTGCCTCGATCACCTTTGCCGCGGCCAAAACAAACTCTTTGATTCCTTTCCATCCGATGACTCTGCCAAACACCCCGAAAAGTTTATGCTCAGGTTTGATAGAGAACTCTTTCTCAAGATACCCGATGTCAACCGCATCATTGAATTCATCCAGATCTATTGCGTCATGAATTATGGAAATCTTCTCTCCAGGCACCCCGAGCTCCAGCAAGTTATCCCTGATCGAAGATGAGATCGCGATGTGGTGATGAATGAGCCTGGCATGAATCCTGGTTGAAAGGCTGGACTTCTCGAAGTCCCTCAGGTGGGCGACACACGGCACGCCGAGCATCCGTGCCGCGAGAATACCTGAGAGCTGGCTGCCGAGGATGTTGTTGAGGTGAACGAGCCTTACCTGGTGCCTGCGTCCAATGAGGTAATACCTGAGAGCCTCGGGTATGTCGTGGAAGACAATCCAGTATAATCCTCTCAGGGAGTTTAATGTTCTCAACATCAGTCTGTTTCGGAACAAAGGAATAGATAATAATGTAGTGTAGAATTCATTATTCACCCATTGGAGCTTCAGATCGACATGGTAATAGGTGATGTCACTAAAATGCTCTGAGAGAAAGTCCTCGGGCTGGCCGGTGACCAGTATCGGTCCGTAGTGGTTTTTGTCCAAGGCCCTGACAAGGCATTCGAGGCTATTGATCGCTCCGCCGAATGTGTAGGAGTTGTCTAGGTAAAGTACAGGCACGTTATCTTTCTTGCTCTCCATGTTGTCAGCCTTCTTTGATCAAGTTTAACGCTTTTGCGTAGTCATTCTGTTCTGATAGAAAAATAGTCGGGTATTGGGCAGATCTGCTGATATAGCGGATTATGGCGATCGAGAATAGCAGTCCTGCCGTTGAACTTTCTGTATCGAAGTTCGTTTTCATGCAATCAAGCACATGGGAGGGCAATCCGAAACAAGGGCGGCGAGAGAAATATTCAACAGCCTGGAAGAAGCCTGCGTTTTGTTCGGTGCGCATTTTCTGAATCATCAGGTTCATGATATCGACACCCGCAAATTCCTGCTTTCTCCCGGTGTCCCAGTCAATCACTCCGAGCAGTCTTCCATCGTGAGGATCTACCAGGATATTGCCATAGCCATAGTCTCCGTGGGATGCCGAAAACCATATATCATGATCTTTGGCCATACGTTTTATCAGCGCAAGCTTCTCGTTGAATAATTTCTTGAAACCATCAGGGCAGCATTCTGAATCATTGATTCTGTACTTGTCTTCTCGAAATAGGTCATCCAAGCTCTCTTGATCAAAAGAAACTTTCCGCCTTGTTGCGATTATAAGATCAAGGATGAACTGTATCGAATCTTCGAATATCCTGTCCTCTAACGATCTTCTGTTCGCTTTCCAGGCCAGTATTCCGGGCATGAGGCTTTCTATGAAAACATGGTTTTCTTGAAAAGAGAGCTCGGCGAGAGGAATTGGTATTTTTGCTTTAAGAGCATCCGGCACATTATTGCTTAGATGAAGCCATTGGAGAAAAGAATGATTTTTTCTTACTATGGATTTTATCTCCTGGCTGTGAACTACACGAGCTATAAAGTGCTCGGAAGTGTTAGTCCCTTTGACAAAGAGCACGAGCGCGCCCCTGTCGCGGATATCAACCCGCTCCAGATGCAAGTTTGTTCCGCCTGGTAGACCGCTTTCCCCAAGTGTGGTGCGTATTCTCTCGAAAAGTGTGTTTCCCGAGAGTGGTCTCTGCATGCACAGTACTGTGAACCGATCATGCACCAAGTGATACTTGCCCATTGAGTGGATGTATTTCATTAAGAAATGAGCATAATGAGAGATCTCCAAGAAGCGGCTGTCAAGTGCCACCATCTCGTCAATTCCCTGTGCAGCTTCATCTTCGGAGAAGGGAAGAAAGACTTGTACGTAAGGTAATGATTCGCTTGTGACCACCTTCATAATCTGACAATAGCTGTATGCATGCCCATCTCTGTTTGGCGCCACGGGCTTTATAAGGCCTTTCATTCTTTTGAAAGAGAACCTGTTTCTTGCAAGTAAAATGAGCACACCCTGCTCGCTCATTCTTTGCTTGATCTGAACAAGAACCTGCACCAGATCGCCCGTTGATCCTGCTAAAGATCCATCCAAGATAACGAGGTCATATTTTGCAGGCTCATTCGAAACAGTGTGGATGGTTGTGCAATATCGGGCTTGCGGGAATACGTCTTTCCACGCGCTAAGCCCCTGTCCTATGATCAATATCGGACTGTCACTGTCCAGGGCGAACAAACTCAGCAGGTTCCTGCCTTTTGTGATTTGGAGCCCCGTCATCTAAAAAAAGCTCGATGAAAGAAATGGTGAAAAATTCCTGGGTCCTTGCAAATTCATTTTTTTCCAACAAGGAGATAACTCTCAGTTAGATTGTTCATTATGCCCCTCATATGTCTTTTATACATGATACCATGTATAAAATCGCATGCTTTGGTCCCTATAAGATTGTTATAGGGGCGGTAATATGAGCCCATGGCCACAGGGTAGATCCTCACATCCCTGAAATTGCATTCCAGGAAAATGCTTCGCAAATCCTTCCATGGTATCCATCCGGTCTGTATGTCATTGCCTTTTTCTTCATTATGATGATTTGTTACTTTTTTTCTATTGTCGATGGTTTTATCTCTCCATAATGGGTTTTTTGTGATAATAACCACCTTCCCATTCTCTCTTAAATAATCATAACATCTTTTTGCCATCATCCTTTTATCACTCATGTACTCAAGAGCACGGATAGAAAATATCGCATCGAAGCTGTCAAGGAGGGGGAGATCCTTTTCGATGAAGTCGCAGCACATATAATCTACCTTGTTTTTATTTTTATACTTTTCCTTTACGACATTCAGTAGTTCTTCGGATATATCAACAATCGACATATGATCCGAGCACTGGAGAAACAGATCCGTCCACGTACCAACCCCGCATCCTATTTCAAGGCATCTTTCCACTGCACCAAAATTATCACGGATTGCCCACTCGATCGATTTTCTCGTATGGTTGTAGTGGCTTTTCTGGATAATTCCTTTGAACCATCTCTCGTATTCATACGATGTTCCCAAATCTCTTCCTATTCGATCATAATACTCTCTCGTGTTTTGCGTAAGACTTGTATCAGACATTTACTCTTACCTCCGTGACCCGATTACCCTAGCCGGGTTGCCCGCAAGTATCGAACAGGGACTATACGCTTTGATCCCCACAACCGATCCTGCAGAGACCACAACACCATCAGGAAGAACAACGCCGGGCAAAATAAATGCATTAGAAGAAATCCACACATCGTTGCCAATAATGACTTCAGCCTCCTTTACGCCCTGGTTTGCAATCAAGATGTTTTTATCTTCAAAATTATGATTGACCGACCATATCTTTACTCCGGGGGCGGTCATAACGTTATCTCCAACTGTTACACCACCGTATGCCTGGATGAAATTATCGTAGCCAATCTGCACGTTATCCCCGACACTCAGATTTTCTATTGATCGAAATCGAGTCCCGGCCATTACAATCAGGTTCCTGCCCGCTCTTTTTGCCTTTTTTGAGATAAAACGTCCTCGAATAAGGTTGCCCGTTTGGCCAGGGAATTGACGAAACATATGATAAAGCAGATAAGCTCTTTCGTTTGGATCAAGAACATCCCAATAAAATCTTTTGAATATGACCTTCAGAAAGATATCATTCATAAATCGCTCCCCGTCTTCCAAAATTCCATTCTGACCAGTCTTGAGTTAATTGAATAGAAAGGTTCTCTATCGAAGCCTTTTCAATGATTGTTAGAAAATTAGGTTAAAGATAATTTTTTCATTCTGTTTAATACTGCTCTCATGAACAGTTTATTATAAGGATTTATCATAAGTGATTTTAATAAATATTTAATTGCTTTAAGATTTGATACATTCGAATCAATCAGATGTGCTGCAAGGTTGAAATATAAATCGCTCAATTCCTCTTTTTGTATCGCTTTTGAACTCTTATCCAATAACACCTTATAGTCTAGGCATTCATAAACCTTTATTAGCTCTTGATAAGTATCAATCTTTTTATTGATGTCATCTTCTTTGGAGATAGAAAGATTGTTATCATGATGATAGGCAGTCAAAAGGATTTCATCAATAAAACCGAACCGGAATCCTGCAGCTATTGCCAATATAATCAGTAGTCGATCTTCGCCAATACGTATGTTTGAAGGATATGAAACTTTATCAAATACCCTTTGCCTCACAACTGAGTTTGCGCCAGCTTTGATTGTGCTCTTGATTGCGATTTTTAGCATTTCCGGGTCTTCTATGATATTGACATGATGTATCCTTCGAGTTTTCAAGCTCCTAAAATAAAAAGAACTACCATCATCAAATACAGATGGCTCGATAATACGTCCGACTTCTGTAATTCTTTGCGCATTGACATAAACCCAATCAATATTATTGCATAGCTCAAATGCATCCATGGTACGACTGAGAAAATTATCGCTCCATTGGTCATCACTATCCAAAATTGCGATAAAGGAACCTTGAGCAGCTGCAATTGCTTTATTCCGTGAAAAACCTGCTCCCATATTTTTCTGTTTAATCAAATGGATCTTCGATGGATAATCTCTTGAGTAATACTCAGCTATTTCGGCCGATCTATCTGTGCTTCCATCGTCAACAAGTATAATCTCCCAATTATCATATGTCTGTGAGATGACGGAGTCGATGGCCCTGCTCAAGCATCCCTCCCTGTTGAAAAAAGGGATGACAACGCTTACTAGCTTAGAGTTATTGTCACCAATCATAATCTTTGAAACCAATCCTTCGTAAATATTCACTAAAAATACATAACCTTAGCTATTAAACCTTTCAATATTGGAACATGCCTGATTATCGGTATACGGTACAACATGTTTGCTATCCACTCTTTTTCCTGTCTTGACATGATCGGCAGTGTTACAAATAGCAGGATAAATGCTGAGACAAGAAGTAAATGAAATCCAATGGCATAAATCAAACCAGAAGGCGAAAGAAACGACAAGAAATACACACCTAATGCCAGAGCGATAGTCATGTGCATCTTTTTCCAGGATAGCTTCATATCAAACAGTTTCTTTGATTTTGTATATATCCAAAGAAACCTGGCGAGAAACCCTATTAATGTTGCCAGAGCAGCTCCTAGCACGCCAAAAATCGGGATTAGCGTTATCCAGCCCAGCGTGATGACAACCGCTGATATAATCGTTGCCTGTGTGATGTAAAACGTTTTGCCTTTCAACATTATTCCCAAGTCACAGAAAGAAGCCAGGCTTTGCAACAAATATGCAGCCATAACAAAAGGAACTACTTTATGCGCTGAGACGAATTCCGGTGCAGACATTACTCTGAGCAGGTCCTTGATGAATATCGAGACAACCAGTGCGAAGAAAATCATAACAACGTTTATGGCAAAAAAGTATTGCTGATAGATCTGTCGAGCGTTATCTTGCCTGTATATTTCATACTTTTGTGTATCCCAGATATTTCCAAAAGGCTCCCACACAAAATAACGAAGCAGGAAGCCAAACTTGTATCCCAAAGCATATATCCCCACGCCTTCCAGCCCGGCAAACATCCTGAGAACAAAACGGTCTCCAAAAGTAAAGTAGAAGGAAATCAGACTGGCAAAGACTAATGGCAGGCTGAATGTTACGAGCTTCCCGGCTTTATCTCTTGCGAAACGGATTTTGATGTGAACAAAAGTATATCCCAGCATTACTGCGGCAATTACCGCACCAGACAGCAAGGTACTGTAAATAACTCCTTCGACTCCCATACGAAGTATAACCACGAAATAAATATTCAGGGTGAGTTGCACCATGAGCTTCAGCAAGCTGAACGTTACGTATAGCCATGGCTTCTGTTGGGCTCTTACAAAAAGCAGGGGTATTTCAATGAATGAATTGAAAAGGAGCGTTAATGCAAATAAAGATACAAAATACGCATATTCGCCTGATCCAAATACCAAGGATGATACGAGATTGGATCCAAACATCAGGATACTGACGCCAGCAATGTTTAATATCCCCAATAATATCAGTGATGTTGATACCACCTCGTTCTTGTCATCCTGGCTGTCATATTGGGTATAGAATCGAAATATTGCCTCACCCATTCGAAGGCCCAAAAGAATCCCTGACAAGTCGATGATCATGCTCAAAAGCTCTATGATGCCATAATCTGCAGGGGTGAGGCACCTGGTATAGATGGGCAGCATTATAAAGCTCACCATATAGCGCAGGATATTTCCTATAGCGTATATCCCGGCATGAGATATGGTCTTTTTTGCTTCTGAGTTCATTGTGGTTCTTCTTTCAGAGCTTGGATATACACGTTGTAATAGTTTTGTGACATTTGATCTGTGGAAAACTTCTTGCAGGTGCTTCCGGCGTTCTCGCCGAGCGTATCGAGCCGCTCACGGTCGTCTATCAGCTCGATGAGGCGCTGTGAAAATTCTTGTGCATCTCTGTTCTGAATAAGATATCCGTCATGCCCGTGAGAGATCATCTCGTTCAGTCCGCCAACCGCGAAGGCCACAATGGGTATTCGCCAAGACATGGCCTCCAGCACGGTCATGGGTATGCCTTCGTGCATCGAGGTGTTGATGTAGA
>Ga0208195_1001352_pt1 | contig 27372 bp, 4 predicted proteins | sample AD_UKC077_MetaG_FD_184441 | JGI IMG/M metagenome (GOLD analysis project Ga0208195, IMG submission 184441) | Active sludge microbial communities of municipal wastewater-treating anaerobic digesters from USA - AD_UKC077_MetaG (SPAdes) (version 2) | ecosystem: Engineered > Bioreactor > Anaerobic >... | reverse complement strand
CTTGAGTTCGTCCCGGTTTCGAAATCAACCGGGGGGTTGGAGTAGGTTGCCTCGGGCATGCATTCGATGGCGCGCGTGGGCAGGTGATTCAGGTCCTTAATCTGCCTTACGCTTTGGCTCTGCTGCAGCTCCTTTTGGAGCAGCGCCTCCCTCTGTGCATGGACCCTGCGGAGTTCATCCTGATCCTGCCCAAAGGCAAAAACAGCCACCAGTACAAAACTTAAAAGCATTGTGAATTTTTTCATACTCGTTTTGATTTGGTTAGTAATTAGGTTAACTACAAAAAATCTCATGAAAAATTTTTAACTGTTCATAGGCAAGAAATTTTGGTGAATAAAAAGTCAAATTCAAACTAAAACTTTTGCAAAAAATCGAATAATTCTATTAATCAGCTTTCTGTAACCATCTGCTTTCAATTTAGCAGTAAAAAGGCGACTTAACTAACTATAAATGGAGTGGGCTTCCTAAAAAAAATTTACTAAAAATCGCTAAAGTTCATTGTATTATTAACCCTATCTCCAACATCATAATCACACCATTTGCAGTTTGTAGCAAGCACTTAATAAAAGTCTGTTGTAACTGTTTGCATCTGTAGTAATCTTTACTTTGTCACAAGAATCTACCGATGAGTCAAACTATCAAAAAAACTGATTTACCTAATCTTAAAAACGAACTTTACTCTTTTGAAAATGCAAATTGTAAAACCTTAAATAGCAGAACCTGAATCATTTTTTATATAAACCAAATATAGCATTTTTTTTCTAATAACCTAATCATATTTATCAATTATATTAAAAAAAAATTGTCCTCACCTTAAAACTAACTTATATCGCCTTAATACTATGTATTACAATAAACAATGAGTAAATGGTTACCTCTTCAAATAAATCATAAAAGCCGCTTTAATAAGCGGCTTTTATGCATAATTTTTAGAGTGTATTTTGTTTACTCTTTAATCATCTTCTTCACTATCCGCTCGCCATTTTCCGCCTCGAATACCATCAGGTAGATACCCCGTTTTAATACTTCTGTGGGGATAATTACCCGTTCTTCACCGGAAAGATTCAACTCCAGTACTTTTTGGCCTATAATATTATTAACAGTCAAGCGGTTAACCCTCTGGGCATTATCCAGGGTTATACTATTGCCAAAGGGATTGGGGTAAACCGAGAGTACTGCAAGGGTATTTTCATCCACACCTGTTGGGTTCATGATTACCGATATGTTCATATCAGCATCGGATACCTCAAAAGTGTCGTTGTGGTCATCATATCCCTCTGCAGTTACTACGAACGAGTAACTCCCACTGGGCAGCTGCGTTGATACCTCGCCCGATGCATTTGTAATAATAATGCCAATTCCTCCGATATTAACCTCGGCTCCCTCAATGGGCAAACCGGACTGACTGTGAACAGTGAATGTAATTGTATATTCTAAAACTGCCTCTTCAAAATTTGCTGTGAGCGTAACATCCGCAGCGGGCATGGTGTAATCAAATGCAAAATTGGTACTAACAACTATCCCGCTCTCATCTGTCCAGTTGACAAACTCGTATCCAGCATTGGCCGTGGCTGCAATGCCAACTACCTGCCCAGCCTCGTACTCTCCACCACCGCCAACGCTTCCTCCATCCGTGGGGTTGGCAACCAGAGTTAGGGTATAAGTGGGAATGGTCACAGCTTCGAAATTGGCTGTAAGGGTGACATCCGCAGCGGGCATGGTGTAATCGAATGCGAAATTGGTACTAACAACTACCCCACTATCATCTGTCCAGTTGACAAACCCGAAGCCAGCATTGGCCGTGGCAGCAATGCCAACCACCTGTCCAGCCTCATACTCTCCACCACCGCCAACACTTCCGCCATCCATGGGGTTGGCTACTAGGGTCAGGGTGTAGGTGGGAATGACAACTGCTTCGAAATTGGCTGTAAGGGTGACGTCCGCAGCAGGCATGGTGTAATCGAATGCGAAATTGGTGCTAACAACTGCCCCACTCTCGTCTGTCCAGTTGACAAATACATAACCCTCATTAGCCGTGGCTGCAATGCCAACCACTTGCCCAGCCTCGTACTCTCCGCCGCCGCCAACGCTTCCGCCATCCGTGGGGTTGGCTACCAGGGTTAGGGTGTAAGTGGGAATGGTTACCTCTTCGAAATTGGCTGTAAGAGTAACATCCGCAGCGGGCATGGTGTAATCGAATGCGAAATTGGTACTAACAACTGCCCCACTCTCGTCTGTCCAGTTGACAAATACATAACCCTCATTAGCCGTGGCTGCAATGCCAACCACTTGCCCAGCCTCGTACTCTCCACCGCCGCCAACGCTTCCGCCATCCGTGGGGTTGGCTACCAGGGTTAGGGTGTAAGTGGGAATGGTTACCTCTTCGAAATTGGCTGTAAGAGTAACATCCGCAGCGGGCATGGTGTAATCGAATGCGAAATTGGTACTAACAACTGCCCCACTCTCATCTGTCCAGTTGACAAATACATAACCCTCATTAGCCGTGGCTGCAATGCCAACCACCTGCCCCGCCTCGTACTCTCCACCTCCGCCAACGCTTCCGCCATCCATGGGGTTGGCTACCAGGGTCAGGGTGTAGGTGGGAATGACAACTGCTTCGAAATTGGCTGTAAGGGTGACGTCCGCAGCGGGCATGGTGTAATCGAATGCGAAATTGGTACTAACAACTACCCCGCTATCATCTGTCCAGTTGACAAACTCGTATCCGGCATTGGCCGTAGCAGCAATGCCGACAACTTGCCCCGCCTCGTACTCTCCACCACCGCCAACGCTTCCGCCATCCGTGGGATTGGCTACCAGGGTTAGGGTGTAGGTGGGAATGACAACTGCTTCGAAATTGGCTGTGAGGGTAACATCCGCAGCGGGCATGGTGTAATCAAATGCGAAATTGGTACTAACAACTACCCCGCCCTCATCTGTCCAGTTGACAAACTGGTATCCAACTGCAGGAGATGCCATTACTTCAACAGTTTCACCCTCGGTATAATATCCTCCGCCCGTAACAGTGCCTCCATCCATTGGATTAGCTATCAACGTAAGTAAGTGTACACCCGGTATTACTTCAAAATTTGCCGTAAGGGTTACATTGGTAGCCGGCATTGTGTAGGTAAAGGTTGCTTCTGTGCTTATCACCTGGCCATCGCTATTGGTCCAGCTATCAAAATTGTATCCCTGCCCGGGAGTTGCTGTGATAACAATCTCATCACCCGTTAAATACTGCCCGGCGCCGCTAGCCGTTCCTGAGCCATAGGGCTCAATTTCAATGGTTAACAAACCATAAATGGTGAATGTGGCCTCATTTTCGAGCGATAGTAAGTAGTTGCCACCCGCACTAAGCGTTCCAATGTTTATCAGGTAAATCCCTATCTCTTCACCGGCATCTCTACCCAGAGCACCCGTGAGAGCATCGCTGCCAATGAGTTGGCTTTCATCATAAGTATAGGTTAACACCGGATCTAGGTCGCCAAAGATTTTACTCTGATTTTCGTCGGCAGTTACCGTTATGGACTTGGGGAAAATTGATGCATACGTGTGGCCAACCGTCGAAATTAAAGTGTAGTTGTTAGCATCGTCACCTCCCGCAATGGCAATGTTATTATAATTTACAATTTTATCTGTTCCAACATCAGGGGATTCGAACTGGGCATTAAATGAAAAATCCAAATCATCCCCGGATAACCTGTCGTCGTCAAACCCAGTTCCATAAACATCAGTGGCGCCATCGTAAGTTTTACTGTCGGCAGTAAAGTTGCTCAGCAGCAAATCTCGTGGATTAATGGCCGCATAAGATGTTATGTTGCCAATGTAATACTTATCGGCATCCACACCCGTTAGATTCAGACCGGAAATGGTAACTGTCTTGTGAATACCCACATACTTATCGTTGAAAACTATATTGGCCATAGAGTAATCCAACTCAACGTCATCCCCCGTTTCAACACCGTTCAGAACCCCCCAGTACTGGATGGTTGCAGTGTTGGTACCATCGTAAGTTTTATCATCAACAACAACACCGGTTAAATTAAGTATTATCTTATCAGTTACTGTCAATTCACCCTCTTCCGTAGTTACGTTATAATTATCCAAATCAGTACCCGATTCAGGAATTACATAGGTAATGGTAATCGGATAAACCCCGACGTCGGCTTCGGCAGAAGCACCCTGACTTTGCAATGTAACCTCCTGAATATTATCGCCATAATCCACAACCAATCCATTGGTTGTAAATTCATTTCCAGCAAAATCGTAAATCTGACCAACTACCTTGAGGATGTCATTTGCTTTTACGGTCAAGTCTCTTCTCACTATCTCGAATGTTGCAGGATCCAAGGTTAAAGCATAATTTGTCCCCGCTTCAAGGCTACCCATGTGTATTGAGTATATCCCCACATTCTGCCCTACTTCGCGCGTAAGGCTTCCTTCGAAAATATCCTCTTCTCCTGACACCAATTCCCCTACCGAAATCACCCATGTAAGCAGAGGATCGTTCTCACCGTAAACCTTGGAAAGGTTGTCATCGGGAGTAATAGTAAGGGGACGGGGATAGATTGCCGAGACAACCGAACCGGTTGGGGTTTGAATTTCATAGTTTCCCTGATCAGTTCCCCCAACAATTTGAATGTTCGAATACTCTACTGTGCGAGGATTGCCGGCCGCCGGATTCACATCGGCATAACGGAAAGCAGCGTCGTATGCAAACTCCAGGTTATCGTTGAGTATCCTGTCATCGTCAAATCCGGTACCTGTAACGGCAGTGGTACCATCGTATGTTTTCGTATTGGCAGTGAAGTTACTCAGAGTAAGATTGCGCCTGGTGATATTGGCAGTTGTGGTTTGAGCACCAATGCTGTACTTGGGCGCATCACTCCCTGTGAGATACAATCCGGTAATGGTAACTGTTTTACCATTACCAACTGCTTTATCGGTAAAATGACTCGATGATCCTGTGTAAACCACTTCAACATCATCGCCTGCAGAAATGCCTAAAATACTTCCCCAATCGGCAATAATTGCATTGGTAGTGCCATCATATACCTTGTTTTCTGCTATGATTCCATCAAGGGTAACGGGAATTTTATCCACCACCGTCATAGTTCCCGGAACATAGGAAATACTGTAATTACCCAAGAGGGTGCCCGAACCGGGAACTGCATTCCCTATGGATATGGAATAATCGCCCGTGGGGGCACTTGCTGCTGCACCAGCACTGTTCAAATCAACTCCGGCAATGGCATCACCATAATCATTAACCAAACCATCTGCAGTAAATTCAGTACCCTGGAATAGATACTCAACACCCACAGGCTTTTCAATACTATTGGCTGTAATGGTTAAGTTTTTAGCAGTGATGCTCAGGCTAGCCGAATTAAATGTGACATTGTAATTTGAGCCAATGGCAAGCGTACCCTGCTGAATCTGGTATATCCCCACATCCTGTCCAGGCTCACGCGTTAGCGAACCCTCAATGCCATCGGCATCGTTACCAACGTAGGACCCCGACGAGAGGGTGTATGTTAACTGAGGATCGGAATCGCCATACACCTTAGTTTTGGCATCCGCTGTCCACGTAATGGGCCTTGGTGTAATGGAAAACATCACTCCTGAGGTAATGGATATTAAGTAATTTGACCCTGCGGAAAGGGTTCCCAAGGTTATTTCATAAGATCCCACATTCTCGCCCACATTACGTGTAAGGTTTCCGGAAATGGCATCGGATCCAAACAATTCGCCATTGGTTACGTCATAAGTCAATGCAGGATCCCCGTAGCCATAAACCTTCTCCATGCCGCTGTGGGGAGTTACGGTTAGATCCTTGGGTGTAATATTTGCCGTAACATACTGATTTCCTATTATATACTTATAAGAATCGCTACCCGTCAATGCCAACCCTGTTATGGTAATGGTTTTGCCATTACCCACATCCTTATTGTTAAATGTGGCTTGGGCTGAACTCGTAACAAGGGAAACATTATCACCGGATTGGACGCCCATGAGCGTTCCCCACTGGGTTATGGTTGCGGCATCTGTTCCATCGTACACCTTATCCGCAGCCACGATACCGGAAAGTTCCAAATCAATTAAATCGCTTACCGTCAAAATACCGGGTACATAGCTGATGGTGTAATTTCCATTGCTTGGGTTGATCACCGCATTGCTAATGATAATATCGTACTCCCCGGGAAGGGCAGCCGAATGACTTCCATCACTGGTTATCGAAACGCTCGTAATCGCATCTCCATAATAGAGATCGGTATTGGTAAACTCATCATTTTGAAACACATATGTTTGCAAGTAGGTCTTGATAAAGCTATTGGCAGTGATGGTAAGATCTCTTGGGGTAATCGTAAAATTGGCCCCGTTGAATATAATCGTGTAATTGCCACCAGCACTAAGCGTTCCTTGCTGTATTGCATAAGTACCCACATTGTTTCCCGCAACCCGGGTAAGCGCACCCGTAATGGCATCAGTACCCACCAAACCACTACTACTATATGTTAACGCCGGATCAGGATCACCATAGATTTTACTTCCTGCATTAGCGGTAATGGTTAGATTCCTTGCTGTTATAGTTAGCTGTCCACTCTCAAAAGTAATGTGGTAATTGGATGGATTGGGCGAAATGGAGAGGGTACCCTGTAATATGCTGTACACACCCACATTGGAACCAGGCTGAACAGCCAGGCTACCCGTGAAAGAATCGCCCGAGGCAAGACTGCCCGAAGTTATACGGTAGGTTAACCCGGGATTGGGATCGCCATAAACTTTTGTTTTATCTTCGGCAGCAATGGTAATAGCTCTCGAAGTAATTGTCAGATTGGCCCCCACAAACGTGAGATTGTAGTTGACTGAAAGGGAAAGCGTTCCAATGCCAATGGCATACGTGCCAACATTTTCGCCAGTTGCCCTACTCAAGTTTCCGGTAAAACTATCGGAAAACACAAGTGAACCTGATGTTATTTGATATGTTAATTCCGGATCAACTGCTCCATAGACCTTACTCTTGTCATCGGCCGTAACGGTTATGGGCCTTGTGGTAATGGTGAGATTGGCGGTATTGTAAGTTACACTATAGTTTCCTTCTACATTGACATCAAGTGAATTAAGAATAGTCAACGAGCCGCGTTCAATCTGTCTTGTTCCCACATTTTCTCCGGAGATACGGGTTAATGCTCCGTCCAACCTATCGCCAGTGGCGAGGGTACCAACCAATTGGTAGGTCAACTCCGGATCGATTTCGCCATACACCTTGGTTTTTGGCTGTGCGTTAATGGTTATAGCCCTTGCCCCAATGGTAAGGGTACCTCCAACATAATTAACAGCGTAATTATTCCCGCCATTCCCATCGTTAATACTAAGTGTTCCCAAGGTAATATTGTAAACCCCTACCGATTCACCCGCCTCCCGCGAAAGGGCTCCAGCCCATGTATCGCCTGATATTAGTGTAATGGAAGCATCATAAGCAAACGAGGGGGGATCACTTTCACCATACACTTTCGAGTATGAATTGGCAGTGATGGTGATTGGAAGTGCCGTTATATTGACCGTAATCCCTGTTGGCTGACTCAGTAGCACATAGTTACCCGACTGTAATCCCGCTATGGTTACCCCGGTAACGCTAACGGATTTACCGTTGCCCACATGCTTGTTGGAAACCGATGCGGAATAACCACTTGAATTGATGGAAACATCATCGGGATTAATAACGCCCACAAGAGAAGCCGATGCAAAATTCAGGGTTACCGCTGTTCCACCGTTGTATTGCCTGTTGTTGGCAACCACACCCGTTATGGATAGCCCTTTTGCTGTAATATCGGCCGAAAGGCCGGTGGGTTGGGTAAGGGAATAGTTTCCTGCGGCCGCACCACTTAGGCCGAGGCCCGATACGGTTACCGGCTTCCCTGTCCCCACATTGCTGTTGTTGAAGTTGGCCGTATAGCTCGAAGTGTTAAGCGACACCGCATCGCTGCCTACCACACCGCTGAGGGTGGCTGAGCCAAAATTCAACGTGGCCGTGGTGTTCCCATCGTATGTCTTGCTGTTCACCGTTACCCCCGACACCGTCAGTACCCTTGCAGTAATGTTGCCAATCAGCCCGGAGGGCTGTGTTAGGGTATAGTTGCCCGCAGTTGCTCCGCTCAATGAAAGACCCGTAACGGTTACGGGTTTCCCTGTTCCCACGCTGCTGTTATTAAAGTTGGCCGTATAAGCCGAGGTATTCAGCGTAACCGCATCGCTGCCCACCACACCGCTCAGGGTGGCTGAAGCGAAGTTCAACGTGGCCGTTGTGCTGCCGTCGTATGTCTTGCTGTTTACCGTTACCCCTGACACCGTCAAAGTCTTGGCAGTAATGTTGCCAGTCAGCCCGGAGGGCTGGGTAAGGGTGTAGTTGCCCGCAGCTGCCCCGCTAAGGCCGAGACCCGATACGGTTACCAGCTTCCCGGTACCCACACTACTGTTGTTGAAGTTGGCCGTATAGCTTGAGGTGTTGAGCGACACCGCATCACTGCCCACCACACCGCTCAGGGTGGCTGAAGCAAAGTTCAACGTGGCCGTAGTGCTGCCATCGTATGTCTTGCTGTTCACCGTTACCCCGGACACCGTCAAAGTCTTGGCAGTAATATTGCCAGTCAACCCGGTAGGCTGGGTAAGGGTGTAGTTGCCCGCAGCTGCCCCGCTAAGGCCGAGACCCGATACGGTTACCAGCTTCCCGGTACCCACACTACTGTTGTTGAAGTTGGCCGAATAGCTCGAGGTGTTGAGCGACACCGCATCACTGCCCACCACACCGCTCAGGGTGGCTGAAGCAAAGTTCAACGTGGCCGTAGTGCTGCCATCGTATGTCTTGCTGTTCACCGTTACCCCGGACACCGTCAATGCCTTGGCAGTAATGTTGCCAGTCAGCCCGGAGGGCTGGGTAAGGGTGTAGTTGCCTGCAGCCGCTCCGCTGAGACCAAGGCCCGATACGGTTACGGGTTTACCTGTACCCACATTGCTGTTGTTGAAAGTAGCCGTATAGCTTGAGGTGTTGAGCGACACCGCATCGCTGCCCACCACACCGCTCAGGGAGGCCGAGCTAAAGTTCAGAGTGGCTGTGGTATTACCATCGTAGGTCTTGCTGTTCACCGTTACCCCCGAAACCGTCAATGCCTTGGCAGTAATGGTGCCAGTCAGCCCGGTGGGCTGGGTAAGGGTGTAGTTGCCCGCAGCCGCTCCGCTGAGACCAAGGCCCGATACGGTTACCGACTTCCCGGTACCCACGCTGCTGTTATTGAAATTGGCCATATAGCTTGAGGTGTTGAGCGACACCGCATCACTGCCAATCACACCGCTCAGGGAGGCCGAGCTAAAGTTCAACGTGGCCGTGGTGTTGCCATCGTATGTTTTGCTGTTCACTGTTACCCCGGACACCGTCAAAGTCTTGGCAGTAATATTGCCAGTCAGCCCGGAGGGCTGGGTAAGGGTGTAGTTCCCAGCAGCCGCTCCGCTGAGACCGAGGCCCGATACGGTTACCGGCTTCCCGGTACCAACGCTGCTGTTGTTGAAGTTGGCCGTATAGCTCGAGGTGTTGAGCGACACCGCATCGCTGCCCACCACACCGCTCAGGGAGGCCGAGCTAAAGTTCAACGTGGCCGTGGTGTTGCCATCGTAGGTCTTGCTGTTCACCGTTACCCCGGACACCGTCAATGTCTTGGCAGTAATATTGCCAGTCAACCCGGTAGGCTGGGTAAGGGTGTAGTTGCCCGCAGCTGCCCCGCTGAGACCAAGGCCCGATACGGTTACGGGCTTCCCTGTTCCCACGCTGCTGTTGTTGAAGTTGGCAGTATAGCTCGACGTGTTGAGCGACACCGCATCGCTGCCCACCACTCCGCTCAGGGTGGCCGAGCTAAAATTCAGCGTGGCTGTGGTGTTACCATCGTAGGTCTTGCTGTTCACCGTTACCCCGGACACCGTCAAAGTCTTGGCAGTAATATTTCCAGTCAGCCCGGAGGGCTGGGTAAGGGTGTAGTTCCCAGCAGCCGCTCCGCTGAGACCGAGGCCCGATACGGTTACCGGCTTCCCGGTACCCACGCTGCTGTTGTTGAAGTTGGCCGTATAGCTCGAGGTGTTGAGCGACACCGCATCGCTGCCCACCACACCGCTCAGGGAGGCCGAGCTAAAGTTCAACGTGGCCGTGGTGTTGCCATCGTATGTCTTGCTGTTCACCGTTACCCCGGACACCGTCAAAGTCTTGGCAGTAATGATGCCAGTCAGCCCGGAGGGCTGGGTAAGGGTGTAGTTCCCAGCAGCCGCTCCGCTGAGACCGAGGCTCGATACGGTTACCGGCTTCCCGGTACCCACGCTGCTGTTGTTGAAGTTGGCCGTATAGCTCGAGGTGTTGAGCGACACCGCATCGCTGCCCACCACGCCGCTCAGGGCGGCCGAGCTAAAGTTCAGCGTGGCTGTAGTGTTCCCGTCATACTCCTTGGTGACAACAGTGATACCCGTTACAGTAATAGTCTTCTGGTTTACAGTGACACTAACACTACCATCAACTGTGTTGTATGCTGTGGTATTGGTCGGGGTAAAACGCACATCGGCAGAATAAGTACCCGCAGCGGGTACCGTAGTGGGGTTGATATAGGTAAAAACCCCTGAAACGCTTTCCCCGTCATAAGTAGCCGATCCACCGGTTAAGGTAGCTGCCGAAAGCTGCGAGCCATATGTAATACTCGCAGCAGAGGGCCAGGTAACAACAGGAGTCCCCTTTGCAACAGTAATGGAGCCATTGTTAGTTCCTGTGAGAATCTGATCACCACCCGGATTAGAGATAATCGCATTACTAATATTCAAAGGATACACACCTGTTGTTTCTGTAGCATTCAGGTTAAAAGTGGCGATGGTTCCCGAATTGCCCGTGTAGGTGGCATTGGTACCCGAATAGCTCACTATTCTCAAAGTTGACCCACCAATAATGTTGGCCGTTATTACATGATTGGTGATGCGCGCAGGGTTTAACGAGATGGAGCCATCAACGTAGTTGAAACCTACAGGAATTGCCACATCCAGTTGAAATGCCACAGCCGGATTGACATTGTTCATTGCTAACTCAACGGTGGCTACACTTCCGGGTACCACACTCTGCGAATTGAGCGATAGGGTATTTTGCCCCTGAACTATCTGCGATACAATGAGAAATATTATTGATGCTATAATGCTAATTGATTTCTTGTGAGTTTTCATAATTTCTTCTGTGTGAAAAATTAACAATTACGTTTTTTACAATTTCTGTGAGTTTGTATTTCAAAACATCGCTTTAAAATCGTGCTTGCCACAGATTTTGCTATCGAACAATCAACAATTTCCTCTCGTATGTTCTTGCAGAAATCCTATCAACAGCTGCTGATATATCAATCTTAAGAATATAAACCCCGGAAGACATCTCGGGTTTGAGCGGCAATCTTACCATATGCTCTCCCCTGCCATACGATTGAACTGGTATGTGAGCAATGGTTCTACCCAAAACATCTGCCAGGTAGAATGTCATCCTTGCATCACCGGGGAGGTTGAATTTTGCGAAACACTCTCCTGATGTGGGGTTGGGATACACTGTCAATCCCAACTCATCATTTACCACAGGTATGGTGGTTGGATGATAGGTAGAAGCGTTAACTCTCACCATTTGGTGGCTGATATTCGATGCCCACACTTCACCCCAATCAATGTCATCCAGGTTTGGTGTAACAAGCCTTAATAGGTCGATTTTTCCATCGTGGAATGGTGTATTGCTCATGCTGTATATCACCCCCTTACCCGTTTCGTAATTGTATGCCAGGGTATGATCGGTATCGGTTAGCAGTTCCAATTCCATTTCATCGCTCAACGGCTTAAACTCAAATTGAAGTGCTGTGATGGTACCATCGCTGGTGAACGACACATCGCCGGTCTCTGTAAGGTAAATGGTCGGAGTTTCAGAATCAGTATCGCTGGTGTTGCCCTTAGCCCCCTGGAGTATCAAATCGATAAGAGCAGTAAGGTCGGCCAACTCACCGGGGGTTCCGTTGCCATTCACATCGGCTGCACTAATATCAAAACCCGCAGGGGTGTTGCCATTGAGATGAGCAATAAGCCATACCACATCCAGTATGTTGACCACCCCATCGGGGTTCACATCGCCAATAATGGGGCCTGTAGATGCGAAAGTAAATTCGGGCAAGATTGCCATGGAAGAACTTATGCTAATTCCACCGGACCAATCATACCATGTGGATCCTTCCAAAAAGAAACTGGTATTGAAGCCATCTCCTCTATCCGGTACACAGGCTACGGTGAACTGATGATTAGCGTAGTTATGGGAAGGACTATCATAGCTAATGACAAACCCTACGTAGAATGTGCCTGTAACCTGAATGGGCGAATCGAATATCACCGTATTCCAACTTGCTGCTGTGAGCGAAGTGATGGCCACTGTTTTGGAGCCCAAAATAGTTCCCGGAACGCCATTGTTATCAGCCCATACTCGGAATGTTACATTTTTACCGGCCCCGTTAGCAATAGCAGGCAGTACCCGCACCTGAGTAATGGTGCCCTCATGCTCATTTTCATACCTGTCGGCATAGGCCGTTAACGACCACTGGTTGTGGCCAGGGAATTGAGCATTGGTAGTACCCGTACCATAATACGTCAATGACTCACCCTCCCTAATCTTGGTAATCTCCTGGGTACCTCCCACCAAAACTAAGTTGTTGGCGGTCATATTATCGGATCCATGCGCATTGGATGCGGTAAGCGATACGGAATAGCTGCCATTGGAATTGTACCTAATCCCTGTGGGATTCTGCAAACTGCTTGATGAGGGTGTACCACCGGTAAAGGTCCAATTCCAACCTGTGGGAATACGAATGGATTTATCAACGAAGTCCATCACATCACCCCTTTGAAGGAATGGCTGAAACGATGATGTCCAGAAATTGGATTGAAAGCCAAAATCGGCAATGGGCGGCCTTCCAATCACGTTCACATAGTTCGATTTGGTAATGCTGTTCTGTCCGACCAGGTTGGCTGCCCTAAGTGTTATCGAATACTGCCCTGCCACATCATACCGAATGGTAGGATTCTGATCATTGGAAGTGGTAGGGGTGCCCCCGGGGGTACTCCATTCCCATAAAATCGGACTATTGGTTGAGGCATCGGTAAAAGTCAACGTTTCACCCTCAAATACATTTATGGATGGAAGGGTAGAGCTAAAAGCACCCACCAAAATATCGTCAATGGCCATCTGGAACCCATCGTTTTCCTGATAGATAAATGCCAACCTTATGGACTTCCCTTTGTAGGCATTCATATTCAACTCCATTCGGTAGTCATAAAGATTCAGGGGTGAACCAGTATACGACTGCAGGGTACTCCATACACCATCGGAAAAGACCCTAATGTGAAAATTGGTATTCCAATTCTGGGCTGGATTATGAGCAAACCACATCCACCACCATAGGAAAACATCCAGCGTTGTATTTTCAATGGTAAACTCCGGGCTAACCGCCCATGTGTAGTTGGGAGCGGTGTAGCCGGTAATCATAGAACCCTGACCATTCTTTATATAGTCAGCCCAACTTCCATCACCAAAGGGATCAGTGAGGCTAGAATTTAGTACCCATCTTGGGGCTGTTGCCTCTGTAACCGGATTCTGAGTAAGAGTGGTTGTTCGAAACTGCTCCCACCCTGAGGGTAACGACCCGTCACTTGTAATATCCTCAAATCCTTCAAAGAAGAATACCTCCTCATTGCCAAAATTGGCAACCGGCGCAGCCGTTTGTGATGCAAATTCAATACGGATATTGGGTCTATTCCCGTTTACAGTACCGTTTCCGGAAGGAGCGGTATTTCGAGCGCTCCATTGATGGTGCCTACTTGCAGAAGTTGTGTAACGGCATGCACTGGAAATATTGGATGTAGAAGTAGAATTTGTATAAACAATCACCAATAGATTTTGGGTTCCGTTGTAAACAAAATTGGAAGTTAAATCCAATGCATTCCATCCGGCTATACCAGGCACAAAAGTGCCATCGTAAACCAGCTGAGCACCTGTTATATAATTACTAAAAGCACCTGCAGAAAGCGTAGTGGCGGTGGTATGCTTAAGCCATATTTGAATATTGCGAGTATCCGTTTGCGCTGTATTGGCATACCATTCCAATGTACTTATTAGCCCGCCTCCAGCCACCTCAGCGGCAGTATAAAGGGCTACGCTCTGAACATGATTTGCTCTAGTAGAGGCAGTATTTCTACCATCAATACCAAAAGGGTAAAGACCTGTACTCGTCCCGGTGCCGATGGTAACAGGATTAGTGGCCGGAGGTGTAGGCGCAGCAGTAACCGTAATGTAATTTGTTTTGGTTTCGGTTCCTGAGCCGTGTGCATTGGTTGATGTTAGCGAAACGGTATAGGTTCCGGGAGTAACCCAGGCAACTTTAGGGTTTCTTTCATTTGATACCGTAGGGAAGGCATTGCTACCAAAACTCCATTGCCACTGGGTGGGTCCGTTGGTGGAGAGATCGGTAAAGGTAATCTCGGTTCCTGCGACCACATTAGTTTCACTGGCAGAGAAATTGGCCACAGGAGGATCGGTGGTCCAAGTAGGATCCCAACCCTGCAGGGTTGTAGGATTTGTTCCCAAGGGGTCTAACCACGATCTCAGGCTAACCGAAGGGGCTGTACCATTGCTCTCCCAGTGATATGAGAATTTTCCGTAGTAGTCGGCGTTACCTGGATTGCTACATGAAGAACTACCCCCGGATAGTGTTCCCACAATCAGCCCGTCAGAATTGAAAAGCGGTGATCCCGACGAGCCTCCCTCGGTACAACCGTGTCCGCTCACGTTTGCTGTCCAAACAACCCTCCACGCGGAGTTGCTTGCCATGGTTGAACCGCCAATATTTGGAGTGGCAGAGCCTAATGCCGATGAGTAGGTGGAAATCTTCTTCACATCGCCTGCCGGATGGTGAATTCCTGCTCCCGAAGTGGAGGCAGTTGTACTCCTGCTCCATCCGTTGAAATAGGGATTATATGACGAGGGAACATTGCTCTTTAGCTGTACCAACAACATATCGGAGCCTCCCGAAATAGATGCCTGAGCCTTTAGATCGCAGCCGGTCATCATATCGGAAGTGGGTGGAGTTCCCGAACCACAGTTGGGCCGTTCGTAGTTAAAGTAGAATTGCCACACGTTCCTATCGGCCGCCGAAGACCCTTCGCCACAGTGATATGCGGATAGAACATAGGGGGTAAAATTCTGCAACGTATTGTTTACCAATGAAGAAGAGCAAAAATACCAATCACTGCCTATCCTGTTAAGCTGGTGTATCACCCCACGTTTCTGGTTTTGCCAACTATCGCCAACAGCACAATTGATATCAACCTGGCATGACTCTGAGCCCCCGGTATTGGGCTTGCTTCCATCAAAAATGGCATACACATCGGTGTACATATACATCAGCTCGCCTACCCTAAGGAGAGCTTGCGAAATGTAATCCTCCGCTTCAACAATGGATACCTGCCCTACAGCTTCGTTTTGTAAATCCATTCCAACATTGTCTCCAATAGCCAACCTATCCAAAGTAACCATGCTATGACCAGAAGGATTGGGTTTTTCAACATACTCAATGGTGATAACACTCCCATAGAGGACCTTGGTGCTAAGCACCTTGTCGTCATTGTTATTATGACTACCCAGGGCTCCGTTGACCATGCTCTTATCCTCGTTATAGAGATACAACTCCGATCCCTCGGGAAGTTCATACTGATCGAAAACCACTCCCAAGGCTGTCGCTCCTTCGGCCGCCAGCGAGAGCCTCCACATCATTCTACCGTCGGGCAAACGGGTCCATTTGCCGGAGTTGTTGAGGTCAAGCCCAACAGGTAAAGAAAAACCTGCTCGCATGGGTACGCCATCTTTCTGCGTACGGGAGTCCTCTTCATAAATCTTATCCCAATCGAAATCGGGAGTCAAATCCAATTTCTCCACATCGGGGCTTACATGGTAAATAGAGCTAAGAGGCTTTCCCTCTTTCAATATTTGCCCATTTACCCCGTTGGAAAATGCAAATGCCATCAATAGGGCTATTGCCACTGACAAGTTGAAGGATAGTTTTTTCATGGTGAATGGAGGTTTTAAAGAACGATTTGTTATTGTTTTAAACTTAAATTGCCAACACAAGGGTGTCAATGGTTATACAACTACTCGTATCCGAGAGTTTCAAACCATTTGGCTCGAAAAGTAATGATTTAAATCACTATTTTATGATATGCACTAAAAATATTGACAAATACCCAAGCTATAATGTCAAATAATACTTTTTCGTTGACGAATGGATAAAAAAAGGGTGCCCTGGACAAACCAGAACACCCTCAAAGAAATTAAATACCGATTATTCCTTAACCATCCTCTTCACCACCCGCTCGCCATTTTCCGCCTCGAATACCATCAGGTAGATACCCCGTTTTAATACTTCTGTGGGGATAATTACCCGTTCTTCACCGGAAAGATTCAGCTCCAGTACTTTTTGGCCTATAATATTATTAACAGTCAAGCGGTTAACCCTCTGGGCATTATCCAGGGTTATACTATTGCCAAAGGGATTGGGGTAAACCGAGAGTACTGCAAGGGTATTTTCATCCACACCTGTTGGGTTCATGATTACCGATATGTTCATATCAGCATCGGATACCTCAAAAGTGTCGTTGTGGTCATCATATCCCTCTGCAGTTACTACGAACGAGTAACTCCCACTGGGCAGCTGCGTTGATACCTCGCCCGATGCATTTGTAATAATAATGCCAATTCCTCCGATATTAACCTCGGCTCCCTCAATGGGCAAACCGGACTGACTGTGAACAGTGAATGTAATTGTATATTCTAAAACTACCTCTTCAAAATTTGCCGTGAGGGTTATATCCTCGGCCGGCATAGTATAATCGAATGCGAAATTGGTACTAACAACTACCCCACTCTCATCTGTCCAGTTGACAAACTCGTAACCGGCGTTGGCCACAGCCGTTATGGTCACCACCTGACCCTCCTCGTACTCACCGCCTCCCGAAACAACTCCGCCATCCGCGGGGTTGGCAACCAGGGTTAGGGTGTAGGTAGGAATGACAACTGCTTCGAAATTGGCTGTAAGGGTGACATCCGCAGCGGGCATGGCATACTCAAACTCGGCATCGGTACCCACCTCCTCTCCTTCCTCATCTGTCCAATTGACAAATTCGTAACCAGCGTTGGCCACAGCCGTTATGGTCACCACCTGACCCTCCTCGTACTCACCGCCTCCCGAAACGACTCCGCCATCCGCGGGATTGGCCTCCAACGTCAGGGTGTAGGTGGGAATCTGTTCAAAGTGAGCCGTGAGGGTTATATCCTCTGCCGGCATGGTGTATTCAAATTCGGCTTCGGCACTTACCTCCTCGTCAGCCGCATTGGTCCAGTTTACAAACACATAGCCGTCGTTGGCTATGGCCGAAACGGTTACTACATCGTCCTCCTCATAGGCTCCGGCACCACTCACCACTCCACCCTCAGGCGGATTGGCCAACAGGGTCAGCAAGTAACTACCGGTTTGCATAAAGTTGGCCGTGAGGACAACATCTTCGGCAGACATGGTAAACTCAAACTCGGCATCTGTGCTTATAACCTCGTCGTTCTCATTTGTCCAGTTTACAAAGTCGTACCCGGTGTTGGGGGTAGCCAAAACTGTTACCCCATCGCCCTCCTGGTACTCTCCGCTACCCGAAACGATTCCCCCTTCGGCAGGATAGGCAGTGAGGGTAAGAGTATAGGTTGTGACCACTACCCCGAAGTTGGCTGTAAGGGTCACATTCTCACCGGGCATAATGAATTCATATTGGGGCTCGAGGCTAACCACCTCATCATCTGCATTGGTCCAACTTATAAACTCATATCCGTCATTGGGTATGGCGGTAACGATCACCTCATCGCCCTCATCGTAGGCCCCGCCACCTGTAACAGTACCTCCCACCGGGGGATTAGCCGTTAGGCTTAACACGTAAATACCGACTTGGGTGAAATTAGCTGTGAGGGTAACATCCTCGGCGGGCATGGTGAACTCAAACCCGGCATCTTCACTGACCACATCATCGGCAGCGTTGGTCCAACTCACGAAGATGTAGCCTGTATTTGGCATAGCCAAAAGGGGTATCTCATCGCCCTCCTCGAAATCTCCACCACCGGTAACAACTCCACCTTCAGTGGGATTAGCCACCAGAGTAAGGGTGTAGGTGGGTGGTATGATCTCAAAGTTGGCCGTGAGGGTAACGTCCTGGGCGGGCATGGTATATTCAAACGCTGCCTCATCGCTCACCACCTCATCAGCCACATTGATCCAGTTTACAAACTCGAAGCCGGCATTGGCCGTGGCCGAGAGAGTGACCTCCTCCCCCTCCTCGAAATCTCCGCCACCGGAAACAACTCCACCTTCTGTGGGGTTGGCTACCAGGGTAAGGGTGTAGGTGAGTATGTGCTCAAAGTTGGCCGTGAGGGTAACATCCTGGGCGGGCATGGTATATTCAAACTCTGCCTCATCGCTCACCTCCTCGTTTGCCGCATTGGTCCAGTTTACAAATCGGTATCCCGAATTTGGCGTTGCCAAAAGGGGTATCTTATCGTCCTCCTCGAAATCTCCGCCACCGGAAACAACTCCACCTTCTGTGGGGTTGGCTACCAGGGTAAGGGTGTAGGTGGATGGTATGATCTCAAAGTTGGCCGTGAGGGTAACATCCTGGGCGGGCATGGTATATTCAAACGCTGCCTCGACACTTACTACTGCATCAGACTCATTGGTCCAGTTCACGAATCGATACCCCGAATTTGGCGTAGCCAAAAGAGGTATCCCATCGCCCTCCTTGAAATCTCCGCCACCGGTAACGATTCCGCCATCCGTGGGATTGGGAATCAGCGTCAGGGTGTAGGTTTTAACATCTAAGCTGACGTTGGTTATAAAGATAGAGTTCACCGGAGTATTCTCCACAGAACTCTCAGCGTAAAATCCCAACTTAACAAAACCCGAAGCACCCTCCAATGGAATAGCATACCTGGCACCCGTGTAGGGGATATCGTCTAGAACATGCTCTGATCCTGCATTGTCCCACATCCTCAGCACGTTGGCACTCGACCAGGTTTGACCACCATCCCACGAGGCTACCACAGCAAATTTAGCATCATCACCACTTACAAAGGGAGGCTCAGAATCATAAAATATTGTGTATGCCGCATCGAACTCAAGCACAAAATTGTCGGGTTGGGCTCCCAGATCAATGGGCGGTGTCATCAGCCAATCTTTGGTGTCATCATGGCCAATATAAACTTGTGCCGAATTACGGATAGACCCAAGATTAGCAAAACTTTCATGATACCAAACTTCGGAGAATTCCGGAAGAGGCATTACCTCTTGCAATAAACCTTCACCCTGAGACCAGTGCTGTGGAAGGAAATTGGTGCCGGTAAAGTCCTCGACAAACGGCAGAGACGCTGACCATCCGTTGCCGGTGATGTCAATTGTCTTTTCTTCACCCTCGGAATCAATAAGGTAAAGTTCTGATGTATATTCAATTAACTCTTCGGGTGTGAAATATATGGTAAGCTGTTTTGTTTGTCCTGTGCTCAATGCAATATCGGCAGTCAGGTTTTGAAGGGTAAATGCCGCATCACCTGTCAGAATAATGTCATCCCTATTAATGTAAAGATCTCCCATACCAATATTCTTCAACGTGATGCTCAGGCCTGACTTACTATAGAGAGGTACATCCCCAAAATTTAATGCCGTTGGAGTCACTTCAAGGGTTGGGGGGGTATCCTGCATGATAATGGTAACCGTAGCATCTCCCGATACCTCAAAATCCCCTGATACAGGTTCATAGCCATCCTTCAGCGCGTTATACTCATAATTACCATTGGGTAAGCCAACAGTGGCTACTCCCGATGCGTTGGTGATTAGCGATCCGCTCATCTCCACTGCCTCCTGGTACCCCTCTCCGGTGCCGGAGTATGCAATGGCCACCCCGCTGATGGGATTGCTAGAAGGATCCACCACATTGAAGGTTATGCCATTCAAAGGAATCATCTCCAGACTGAAATCAACATCGGCATCCTCCACAGCAAGAGTATTGTTGTAAGGCAAGAAACCATCGGCGGTTATCTGAATGGGGAATTCTCCATTGGGGAAAGGCATGGATGCTTCACCCGATGCATCAGTGATTGCTTTATAGTCGGCAACATTAATGATTGCATTTTCAATGGGATTGGTTCCATCAGTAATGGTAAAGTTAATAGTGTTGAAGGTACCGATTTTAACATCGTCGAATATCATATTGAAATCGCCATTATAATATTCCAAAGTGCCTGTCACCCTTACAATCACATATTCCCCTATATACTCAGACATGTCAAGATTGAATTGAGTAAAATCGGCGGAAGGAGTATGGGTTCCGGTACCAATAACATACTTATCCGTAAAGGTAACGCCCAGATCATGTGAGATGCTCAGGGTTATACTGAAATACCAATCGGGGGTAGCTTCTCCATTCGAATAGTTTATTACCCTGTACATAAAGGAGAATATGGGGTTCTCTCCAGCAACAACGATGGGTGTCTCCCAGTATCTACTTGGATTACTACCGAATCCCCAAAAATTATATACAAGCGCTTTAGTACCATCAATTCCAAATGACTCTAAATTGACAAATTGGCTATCCCAGTGCAATGGATTACCCGTTATGTTGTTGAAATTCTCAAAAATGTAGTCTTCCTTGTAAAGTACATTCACCTCGATTTTGGCAACAAGATTACCTGGATTTGCGGGGACCCCGTTAACAAGCACAATCTCCCCATCAAACTCATAAGTGCCAAGGGTTTCTGAATCGTAAGAGCTACCATCCCATAGGATGTCCAGCACGGTGGTGGTACCATTGTTCAGCGTAACCTCAACCGATTGTGGCAGGTTAAGCTCCTCAAAGGGAGTTCCCGAGACAACTCTCAATGGTTCTAAAGTCGCAATTCCAACAATACTTAGCACTTCAGGTATAACAATAAATTCAACTTCCTTACCCGTATTAAGTGTGATGGTAATCCCCAGCTCATCGAATTCGGGTCCTGTAAATTTGGTGCTGAGATAACTTACGAGTAGTGTAAGGTTTGAAGCGTATGGTCCGGCGTTGGCAAGAGTGTAGTGGGTATTCTCCACAAGGTCCATTTCACCATCGTTGATGGAGGTTATGGATGAAGCCGCTAACCGGTAAACAGTGGTGGTAAGGTTCTCCGGATCATCGAGAATATAAGGTGCACTATGGGGAATAGTAAAGGGGTTATCAGACCCGAAAATTGCAAAGTTAGTGGAGGGCTCGCTTCCTGATAGTGAATTCCAATCATCATTCCACGGATCGGTTTGGTCACGTTGTAAGGCATCATACTCAAGAGGCTTGCCCCATACCTGCCATGCCCAATGATTATCAAAATCAGTACTAGTTGCAGTTGGGTAGTGTCCGGCCACAGTGAGCCAGTAGTGCCCGCCCTCTAAAATTAGAGGTTCGGCAAAGGTAAGCACGGGATCATCTTTACATGTTCCCGGCACAATTTCCTGATGCACCAAAACTCCGGGCTCTCCCGCATTGTCGGCATAAATGACGACCATAAACTGGGGGTCTGTTTCGGAAAACTTTCCCGTACCAAATGCATGTATGGCAGAAATATTCCACACTCCGGGTTCCAGAATAAAGTCATCGGCCACCTCTTTGAGACCCGGGTTTAAACCACCCAAACTGACAGACTGATAAAAATGCGTTATTGGCTTATAAGTGTAATCCAAATTCCAATACCATATCAGGTCGTCAGTTACAGTAACTTCAAAAGTAGCCGCGTCATTCTGGGGAATCTCGTCCCCTACCAGGTCGGTTATAAGGGTTGCGGTGTAAATGCCTGCGGCAGTTGGCTGCCACTGATTGAACATAATGGTTTGCTCCTGATGCGGATCCAGGGTTACAGATTGATCATCATAGTAAACCTGAACATTATTCTCATCGGTTATGGAGAACGACACGTCGAAAGTTGCGTTATACTTACCCTCATTCCTTACAGTACCCTCAACATCGACCCAACATCCCGTTCCGACTTCAGGATACATATCCACGGATTCTGCAATAGCATCGTATTCGCCATACATCTTAATGGCCACCTCATCAACATACCAGTAGTGTAAATAGCTATCACTCCGGTAAACAAAGGCAATATAGACCGTGTTTCCGGCATAGGCAGAGATATCCAACTCTTGTAAAGAAAAATTATAGGAAATTTGCTTATTCGATTCGTAAATTTCAACGAAATCAGGGCTTCCGGCAACTCCACTTCCGGTGGAGATTAGCACACCTGAGTATCCATAACCGGGGTTTAACAAATTTTGTTCTTCAAAAAAGAGAAAATAATCAAACCCTGCCGGAAGTGTAATGGGTGGCGATACCATCCAGGAATCGTGAAACCCGTAGCCTCGCCAATGAACCATTGAATTATTTGTAGAATTGGCGCCGGGAAAACTTATTGACCAGTTTCCCTCACCTACTCCCAGCTGTGTACTAGTCCAGCCCAATGGGGGAAATTCATCGTCCTCAAAACTCTCAAGGAAAGGCGGGGTAACCGGTAGCAAAGCGGTGGTGGTAATGGAGAAGTTCTCTACATGCCCCCCTGTGGTGGAGGTAACCGAAAGGTTCTGGGTGTCGGTATCACCTGTGCTAACGCCGGTGGCAGGTACCGTTACCCTTACGATAAAGTTGTACGTATCTCCAGGATCGATGGACACAGACCCCGTCAGGGGTGTTGTTCCGTTGGATTGGAAAAGTTCATAGTTCCAATCGCCCTCGCCTTCTAAGGCCAGAGTGAAAGAATCACTCTGCGCTCCATCATTGAGGATTGTCACCATGTAATCATGACTTTTCCCTGCTTCAATGGCTACCCCATTAGGGATTGTTAGAGCGAAATCGTAAGGTTGGGCATAGATGCGTGGCCCTTCAAAATCATCGACAAAAATTGTCGTGCCACCCTCACTAATAACCTGAATGGCAATATATACAATCTGTCCATTATATGCTCCAAGGTTATAGGAATATTTCTGTGCCGTACTATTCGGAGTAACATTCGATGCGAGAGTAATCCTGAAATCATTCACATTGTTCCCCTCATAGGACAACATCACATTAAACTTATCATTGGAAGAATAATCATTTTTAGCCCAAAAGGAAATGGTGTTGTTGCCTGCTGTGGGAGCAAGCGGTGGTGTTATTAACCAGTCGTCATGCTCCTCACCCCAATTTCTTTCAATAGATGCGGAAGCCTTTTCAAAAATCGGGTAGCTAACCTCTCTTCGCCATGTATTATCACCTCCACGGTTAATTACCTTCCAGCCTTTGGGGGGGAAAGTGGCACCCTCGAACCCTTCGCTCAGGTTACCCTTAATCTTTGGAGTGGTAGTAATGGAAAAGTTCTTAACCTGGACTCCTGCAGTGGAGGTAACCGTAAAGTTCTCGGTATCGGTATCGCCCATGCTAACGCCGGTTTCGGGAACCGTTACCCTAACGATGAAATCGTACGTATCGCCGGCGGCAATAGGCACTGAGCCGGAAAGAGAAGTTGTGCCATCGGCCTCAAAGAGTTCGTAGGCCCATGAGCCATCGCCGGCAATGGCCGTGGTATAGGAATCGTCCAACCTTCCATCATTTGAAATGGTAACCAAGTAGTCGTGGCTATCCCCGGTCAGTACTACAACCCCGTCTGGATAAGCAATGGAAAAATCGTAGTCGGGGAGTGGTGTTGCAGTAACTTCAACCTCATCAACCCACCAGTTGTGATCACCAACTCCTTGATAAACAAAGGCAATATAGACCGTTTCCCCTTTATAGGGTGTGAGATCCAGCTCTTTGAGGGTGAAACTGGTAATGGCTACGTTCGACTCATAGAGTTCCACAAAATCGGAACTTCCGGCCTCGCCGCTCCCGGTGGATATACGAACTCCTGAATATCCGTAGGTTGTCATATACTGGTTTCTTTCAAAGAAAGAGAGGGTGCATTTGTGCCCGGAGGGTAGTGCTATGGGTGGCGATACCATCCAGGAATTGTTATTGCCACTAAAGCTATGAAACATAGTTCCTGTAGTACCATCGGCACCGGGGGTGGTTCTTATCCAGTTATTAGTTCCCGTACCCAGTTGCGTTCTGTTCCAACCCACAGGGGGGAATGTTTCATCGTCAAACCCTTCAAGGTAGGGAAGGGCAACCGGAACTATGGCTGTGGTGGTAATGGAGAAGTTCTTAACTTGCCCCCCTGTGGTAGAGGTAACCATAAAGTTCTCGGTATCGGTATCGCCCATACTAACACCGGTAGCGGGTACCGTTACCCTAATGATAAAATCGTACGTATCACCGGCGTCAATGGCCACCGGGTCGTTGAGGGGTGTTGTGCCATCGGTATCAAAGAGTTCGTAGGACCATTTACCACTGCCGGCAATGACCGGGGTGTAGGTGTCGTCCTCCAGGCCTTCATTGTAAATAGTAACCGTATAGTCGTGGCTCTCCCCGGCAAGGACCGAAACACCGGCAGGATAGGTAATGGAAAAATCGTAGTCGGCGAGAGAGGGTTCCGAAATATTCACCTCATCAACAAACCAAGAATGAGCGAAATCTCCTTTGTAAACAAAGGCAATATAGACCGTATTGCCGGCATAGGATGAGATATCCAACTCCTTAAGGGTGAAGCCGGAAATATTCGCATCTGATTCATATATCTCAACAAAATCGATACTCCCGGCCTCACCGCTGCCGGTAGAGATTAATACACCAGAATATTCGTAATCAGCTGGAACGTATTGGTTCCTCTCATAGAAAGAGAGGGTGTACTCGTGCCCGGAGGGTAGTGATATAGGTGGCGATACCATCCAGGAATTGTGGTTGCCATTGGCATATTGATGATACATAGTTCCTGTAGTGCTATTGGCACCGGGGGTGGTTCTTGCCCAGTTGCCTCCTCCTGTGGCCAGTTGCGTTCTGGTCCAGCCCGCGGGGGGGAATGTTACATCGTCGAAGCCCTCATGATAGGGTGGGATATACGGTATCGAAGCAGTGGTGGTAATGGAGAAGTTCTTAACTTGTCCACCTGTGGCAGAGGTAACTGTAAAGTTCTCGGTATCGGTATCGCCCATATTCACTCCGGTGGGTACTGTTACCCTTACGATGAAGTTGTATGTGGCACCGGAGTTAATGGCTACTGATCCTGTCAACGGAGTGGTGCCATCGGCCTGGTAGAGCGCATAGGTCCATGCACCATCGCCAACAATGGCAGGGCTAAAGGAGTCATCCTGCTCGCCTTCGTTGTAAATAGTAACCGTATAGTCGTGGCTCTCCCCGGCAAGGACCGAAACACCGGCAGGATAGGTAATGGAAAAATCGTAGTCGGGGAGTGGTGTTGCAGTAACTTCAACCTCATCAACAAACCAAGAATGAGCGAAATTTCCTTTGTAAACAAAGGCAATATAGATCGTATTTCCCGCATAACCTGTGAGATCCAACTCTTTGAGGGTGAATGAGGAAATTCCTTCGTCCGATTCGTAGATTTCCACAAAATCGGTACTTCCTGCATCAGCACTTCCGGTGGAGATAAGCACTCCCGAGTATTCGTAGTCAGCCGGAACAAATAAGTTCCTTTCATAGAAAGAGAGAGTGCACTTGTGCCCGGAGGGTAGTGATATAGATGGTGATACCATCCAGGAATCGTGGTTTCCAGTGGCATAGTTATGATACATAGTTCCTGTAGTGCTATTGGCACCGGGGGTGGTTCTTGCCCAGTTGCCTCCTCCTGTGGCTAGCTGCGTTCTGGTCCAGCCCACGGGGGGGGGAATGTTACATCATCAAACCCTTCGTTCAGGGTTGCTTTTCCTTTCTGATTGGTTGTTGATGGTACCAATGAGTGATATTGATCACCCTCAATCTTTTTAACCTCTTTTTCCTGTAGGATTGTTTTGTCAAGATCTGATTTTACCTTCCTCTCAACAACTTTCTGCTCTAAACCGTTCATGGGTTTATACTCATATTGCTGTGCAAAGCCAATGATGCCAATGAGCAGAAAAGCAACTAATGTCAATAACTTTCTCATATTCAGTATATTTTAAATTAATTATCTATTTTTGACTTTATGGTGTATGCAGTGTTTTGTCATTAAAAATAAAGAACTTTTTTAGTGAAAAAAAGCGTTGTGCTTTCAAAACCAAGTATTCTTAATGATTAAAAATGCCATTAAAAGAGCTGCCATCTCATGTGGCAAATAAGGCCAATTTTTTTCAAATTTGCAATCCGTAAAATCCCCCATTTTTTCAGTAATTTCCCCTTCTTGTCAAATTCTGTATTCAAAAAATTTTAAGTTTTTGGTTTTAGTACACGACAAAAAATATAACTGACTACAAATCAGTAAATTAATCGTCTAAAAATTTGGATAAAAGACTGGTATTCAGTATATTAAAGCATTATTTTCGAAGTAATGGCTTTAAAAATGAACACCAGTCAAAGCAGTAAAGATACTGAACTTCTAACCGTATTTCAAGCCCATTTCACGGGCTTTCTCAACCTGGCCAGGATCCGTCTCATCTGCATGTTTATCAGCTCTCTATGCAAGGTTCGAAGCGTTAACTTCTCCAAGCTATCCGCTGGATTTGACAACCCTGTTGCCGCTTCGAGCAGCTACCGGCGCATCCAGCGCTTCATCGCAGAGGTGGAGCTGCCCATGAAGTGGATCTCAAGGCTTATTTTCAGCCTGCTCCCAGAGAAAGACTCGCTAGTTCTGGTGATGGACCGTACCAACTGGAAGCTGGGGAAACACAACATCAACATCCTGATGCTGGGGGTCAGCTATAAGAACGTGGCCCTCCCCCTCATGTTTAGGATGCTCGATAAGGGTGGGAACTCCCATTCCACAGAGCGGATTGCCCTGATGAGGGACTTCATGGCCTAGTTCGGAACGGATTGCATCGACTGCCTGCTGGCGGATCGGGAGTTTGTCGGGGAGAAGTGGCTGGGTTTTCTCAATGAGCACAGGATTCGGTACCACATCCGAATACGCCACAACTTTAGGGTCTACTGCCCGAAAAGGCAGACCCAGGTGAAGGCCTGGCACCTATTCAACGGTTTGAAAATTGGGCAATTGAAGCATTACCATAGGATCATGAAGTTGGGGAACCAGTACTGCTACCTATCAGGCATCAAGACCATCAGAGATGGGAGGCTGGAGTGCTGTATCGTCGTTTCATTCAGCAGGCCCGATGAGGCGCTGGAAAA
>Ga0208195_1001345_pt1 | contig 27450 bp, 12 predicted proteins | sample AD_UKC077_MetaG_FD_184441 | JGI IMG/M metagenome (GOLD analysis project Ga0208195, IMG submission 184441) | Active sludge microbial communities of municipal wastewater-treating anaerobic digesters from USA - AD_UKC077_MetaG (SPAdes) (version 2) | ecosystem: Engineered > Bioreactor > Anaerobic >... | reverse complement strand
GCCTCAGGTAAGGTTACGGGGATAAATGAACTGTCACCCGTGCTGTAGTACACATTGGAGCCTGACCCATATCCCACAGCCATCAAATCCATATAACCGTCGTTATTGACATCACCTGCGGCAATGGATACATATCCGCCGGCTAAATTTGAGCTTGAACTTTCAATGTGAGTTACCGTGTTGTCTTGATTATTTATATACACATTAGCAAAACCCCAACCAATTTCTACAATATCGTTCCAACCATCGTGATTAACATCTAAGAAAACGGTTTCTCCACTGTAATGACCTGTAAAATCAACAGGGTTGTAATGCATGAATGTGCCGTCTTGCCTGTTGATGTACAAGTTTGTTACTCCCTTACCGGTGGCATCAAGATATCCGGATACTATGATGTCATCAAATCCGTCATTATTGACATCACTCACGTGAATAGACCCTCCATTGACACCGTGGAAATGCCCCATCGTTTCAACAGGACTGGTCTGTAGCTCAAAAGTTCCGTTGTTGTTTTTGTAGAGAGCTACCACACGGGTACAACCGTTTATCCAGTTTGCATCGTGATTCCCGTTTACAAGAATATCGGTCCATCCGTCATTGTTATAATCAAAAGCCTCCAAGATACGACTGCTGTAATTATTACTTCCCGTATATACGTCAACCAGGACGTCGGTATTGGCACTGTCCACTTCGAATGTGTAATCCGGAGCACCGGAGTTTTTATACAAAATGGTTTGAGGTGCATCGGTTTTACCTGCAATCAATAAATCCAGATTTCCGTCGTTGTTGTAATCCAGGAAAACGGCAGATCCCTGATTGAGTGCTGTGATGCCCGTAGTGACAGGAGTGAAGGTTTCATCGCCATTGTTCTTAAATAACCCGACTACAGCACTTCCTTGTCCTGCTATCATAAAAGCATCCAGGTATCCATCGTTGTTGTAGTCGCCCCAAATAAGAGCGCCGGAAGCCGACCCCGGAAGATTTCCTTCTATCAGGGGGGTATCAATCACAGCCCATGTTACTTCTTTGGGACCGGTTGCCCAAGACATCATGGTGGTAAAAACTACCACAAAAGTTAGTAACGTTTTTGTTTTCATGACTTTAGAATTTAATTTATAATATTGAGATCTTAATAGTTTGAATGTTAGCTCCTTGAGACAATCTCACTAAATACACTCCCGAAGGAAGTGTTGAGTTTGCTTCTACCTCAACGGAAGTGTGACAAATTCCGTCTTCAATCAACCGTCCTGCAAGGTTTACGATAGACCAACTTACATCTTTCGATGTATTATTTACAATATTAATTCTATTGTTTGAAGCGTAAACCCGGGCACCTTCCAGGAGAGAGACTCTATCCACACCTGCCTGGGCGGAAGTAATAGTAGTAAAGGCGCTGGTGACATTTGCCTGATCCACTGCTTGTACACCAAAGGTGTAATCCCCTTTCGGTAAATTCAATTCAATAGAATTGCTCGAAATAAAAGACAAAACGCCTCCGCCTACTTTCAACTTCCCGGTGTTGATATGAGCCGGCACATAAGAATACGTTTTTCCATCGGAATATTTCACATAAACGTTGTAGCGTATGGCATCTTTTGGAGTTACATCATCGGTCGATTTATTCCAGGTCAATGTATATTTACCCTTTGTGTAAGATGCAGCTAAGTTTGTTGGAGCACTTGGAGCCGCATTGCTTGTTATCCCCTCTCCCAGCATATTTTTTACAAAGAAATGGGGCCAAGTCGGATTTTCCGGAGTTCCTGCGCCATAATCGCGATAACCGAAAATAGAATAGTCTAAATTACCATCGCCATTGAAATCAACCAAGTTGACAGAACCGCCTCTGGCTCTGGTTATATCCGGTACGGCTACCCTGGTAAATACGTTTTCTCCATTATTGTAATAAAAAGAGGCATCACTTCCCCACCCGGCTATGAAAAGGTCAGTCAGACCGTCGTTGTTAATATCACCTGCGGAGATACTTGCTTGTCCACCTACCAGATTGCTTATTTCACTTCCTACTTTTGTAAAGGTGTTATCCTTATTGTTGATGAATAAATTGGCAAAATGCGCCCAACCATTGTTTACATCCCTGCCTACCTCTACTATATCCAGCCATCCGTCGGCATTTGTATCCAAAAAAACGGTTTCTCCTTGTTGGTGTCCGGTAAATACATTTCTTGAATCAGCCCAGTGAGTAAATGTTCCGTTTTTATTGTTGATGTATAAATCTGTTACCGTATTATCATCTTCATTGTGGTATCCGGTTACTATGATATCTGCGTATCCGTCGTTGTTCACATCTCCCGTATGGATGGAACCTCCGTTGACAGGACGGAAATGGCCGATTCCCGTAACAGGACTTGTTTGGACTTCCAAAACACCCTGATTGTTTTTGAGTAGTGCAACTATACGAGAACTGCCGTTTCCACCGGCTTCAACTTCCCAAGTGCCGCCCGCGTTTCCGTTTACAAGCAAGTCCATCCAGCCATCGTTGTTATAGTCGAAGGCCTCCAGGATATGGGTTCCATTGTCGGCACCTTCAGGAGACACTCCTGCCAAGGTAAATGACTCATCTTCAGTAAATTCATAGTTGGGAGCACCGGAGTTTTTATATACGAAAGTAAGTGCCCCCGAAGCTGTTGCATCCAGAGAACCGCACACAATTAAATCTAAATTTCCGTCGTTGTCGTAATCGATAAAGGCGGCTGATCCCCAGGCAACCCCGTAAATATCAGGTGTATTTACCAATGTAAATGTACCGTCGCCATTGTTTTTATATAATTCGGCTACCAGTGCATCCGCACTTTGTCCGGCAACTATAAAGGCGTCAAGATGACCGTCGTTGTTGTAGTCACCCCAAATCAATCGTCCCGATGCTGTCATCGGAAGTTTTCCTTCTGTCAGCGGGTTTTCAATAATAGACCACTCCACTTGCTTGGGAGTAATTGCCCACGACATCGTAACGGTAAAAAGTACCGTAAATAGTAGTAAAATTCTTGTTTTCATAAGCGATAAATTTTAATCTTAATTCATTTTAAATTCTTGAGTGTTTTTTCTATAAAGATCGTTCAATGAGGTGTTTAATCCATTCTTAAGCTTATTTGCATTATTATCTCAGTAACCGGGGTTCTGATCGTTTTCCGAGAGATTCGTATTTTGCTTAATCTCTACGTGTGGAATGGGAAATCTCTCGTGAAACTTCTGAATAGTTCCCGATTCTTTTGCCCAACGATTATGTGTCTTAACTTTTTCCACAAAATTTCCCGTGCGGATCAAATCCATGCGTCTCCAACCTTCAAAGCAGAGTTCACGCATGCGTTCATCCATGATTTTAGTTCTGAACTCGTCTTGAGACATAGCTGTGTTCCATTTTAGTTCTGCAGGCAAATTACCGCCCCAGGCACGTGAGCGAATGGTGTTGTTGATGAGGTTAACAGCTTCTCCCGTTTCTCCTGCTTCATTTAAGCATTCGGCGTACAGCAACAAGACATCGGCATATCTTACCAAATACACGTTTTTACCTGAATAATAAAACGATTTTTCTCCATCAATTCTTTTGTCTTCATACTTCTTGATGTGCGGTGACGTTTGGTCTTCGCCAAAACCAGCTACCGAAGCCGGTGCTTTACCATTGTAGAAAAAATTATAACGTATGCTTTCGTCTTTGCGCAAATCGCCCGCTTCCCAAATACCTCCATTACTTATTATTTCGTAGCAATACTTGGTGGGCAGCCCTAAATCATAGCCTCCCATGTAGCAATTCGGGTCACCCGACACGGCACGAGAGCCTGCGTACCATTGCAATTCATTGGTGTCGGGCCAGATGTTATTAAAGTAGAAAGCATAGAGTATTTCACTTGAAACATCTTTAGTTCCGTCCCAAAGGTCGGCGTATTGATTAACCAATCTGAAACCTCCTTCTGTTATAATATTGTTCAACAATATTTTTGCTTTTGCCAAATCCCTGAAGCCGGATTCGGGCAATGCCGACATATACATTTTTGCGAGCATCGCCTTTGCAGCCCAGGTTCTTGGTATGCGGACATCGGCACTTGCTCTCTCCGATAAATATTCCACTGCTTTATTGAAGTCGGATTCAATCATTTCATAAACCGTTTGGAGTGGTTTCCTGCCGGACAGTATTACTTGTTCTCCCTGCAAATCGGGAATGGGCAGTTCGCCCCAATACTGAACCAACTCAAACAATGCACAAGCCCTGAAAAAAGAGGCTTGTCCAATATAAGATTTGATTTTCGGAAGATCTGTTTCCGAAGCATCCTTCTCCATCTCGCTCAAATATGAAAGAGCCATGGTAGAAAGTGTAACAACGGGCCAACGCACATTCCACAACTGAGCGATGGAATTGTTCTCCGGAAAGTAAAAACCGTCGTATTTATCCAAGCCACTTTGTTGAGCCTCAGTTCTTACCTGATATTCACCCTGTTGCACTTCGTCGGTTCCTAAAAGCAAGAAGAAACCTTTCCGGTTAACCCTGGTGTCTCTGTATTTGAAATAAATACCGTTCAGATAGGGTTGAATATTGTCTATATCCGCAAAAATCTGTTCAGTGGACATGGAGGTTTGCGGATCTTCGAATAAGAAATCACTACACGATGTGAAACCGTAGAGGAGTCCTATCAAAATCGATGCGATATATATTCTTTTCATTTTCGTGTGCTTTTTGATGATTATACATTCTCAAATCTTAAAAGGCCAGGTTCAGTCCAAAAACGAGCGTTTTAGATGAAGGATACCAGTCACCGCTTTCGGGGTCAAAACCTTTGTAATTGGTAAATACAAGGGGGTTATTTAAAGATGTGTAAAGCCTTAGGTTGCTCAGGTAGACTTTATTAATCCACTTTTGTGGTAAACTGTAAGACAAAGTCACATTGGAGATTCTGAAAAAAGAAGCATCCTGAATAGCCCAGTCCATTTCTCCCAATCCATACCTTCCCCCATCCGAATAAGCTCGTGGAATGTTGGTGTCGGTGTTTTCGGGTGTCCATCGGTTCAACATATCGATGTGGGCAGCGGAAGTACCGTAGCCTCCCATCAAGGTTTCGTAAAGATAACTGGTGCGTTTTGCACCGGCGGAATAGGTAGTGATCACGTTGAGAGCAAGACCTTTGTAAGATAAGCTGGTGGTAACTCCACCATAAAAGTCGGGGTCTTTTCTGCCCATGATGTAGCGGTCTTTGTCGTTTATTATTCCATCTTCAAATCTATCCTTGGGCAGGGGATCTCCGGGTTTCACAATACGGGAACCCACATTTAAGGAGTTTACGTATTCCATATCCGATTCCTGAACTATCCTGTCAAACTCATAAACATAAATATTGTTGATGGAATAGCCCACGAACAGGTTTCCTTCGCGTTGGATTTCATTGTTCGAGTAACCTCCTAAATTGTATATCTCTTTGGCGTTATCGAACAGCTTTGTAACCTTATTTTTGTCCGCAGAAAACGTCATCCCCAGATTCCACTGAAAGTCGGTTGTTTTTATTACAGCCACATCTAACGACAACTCAACTCCTTTGTTTTCCATTGCTCCGACATTATCCACTTCGCCCGTGAAGCCGTAGGATGGTGCCAGGGTTCTTCCCATCAGCAATCCATCGTTGTTTATGAAAAAATAATCGGCGACCAGGTTTATCCTGCTTTGCCACACACTTAAATCGAGCCCTGCATTGAATTGTTTTTGAGTCTCCCATCTTAAAGTCGGGTTGCCAAGAACACCATCGTTGAACAATATGGTCGATCCCAAAGAACTTCGAGGGTTGAAAAGCGTCAGGTAGCGATAAGAAGGAATGTTTTGGTTTCCGGCATGTCCATATCCCGTTCTCAGACGAAGATTGTTTATAAAACGTTGGTCTTGCATGAAAGATTCGCCTGTTATATTCCACGAAAAAGCTACGGAAGGGAAAGTGCCCCATTTGTTGGAAGAGCCGAATTTAGACGCTCCATCCCTGCGCAAGGTAGCCGTAAGGTAATAGCGGGAATCATAAACATAATTGAGACGACCGAAATAAGACATCTGCGATACGGTTGAGAAGTCGGAACTGACGTAAAAATCTTCTTTTTTAGTGGCTCCGTCTATTTTTTTATAGGTAAACCAGTCGTTTCCGAAGCCCACAGCATTGATGCTGTTCCAGGCATTGTCGTACATAGACATATTGAATCCGAGCATGGCTGAAAATCGGTGGACATCGGCAAAAATAGTGTTGTACGATGCGGTATTATCCCATTGCCAATTCAGATTTTTACTTTTTGTCTGAATGGCCTGACCGTCAGCCGAAGATTTGTAAGATTGAGTGGTTTCCGTTGAATTGTAGGTATAATCTTCTTCCAACAAAGCATCAACGGAGAATGTGGAGCGAATATCCAAGTCTTTTACGGGGTTGATGCTGACAAAGCTCGAATTGAAAAAACGGATTTTGTGTCTGTCTTTTACAACGTTCAAGTCCCTTAGAGGGTTGTTGGCGCTTTGATTATCGATTTTACCTTCACGCATATACCAATATTCTTCAGAAATCGGTAAAAGCGGACTGGCACGCAAGGCAACAATAAATGTGTTGTCCGTGGCTACGGGGTTTTCCTTCGAATAAATAAAAGAGTTGTTGGAGCCTATTTTCAACCAGGGTTTTACGTCGTGTTCCAGATTCATTTTCCCTGTATATCGTTCATATCCGGAGTTTACTAATTGTCCCACTTGTTCGTTAAATCCAAAACTGACGTAATAACTGCTGTTTTGACCACCGCCGGAAAAACCTAAAGAATGATTTTTCTCCAGTCCGGTTCTGACTATTTCATCCAGCCAGTTATAGGAAAGACTGTCTGCATAAGATTCCAATTCTTCTTTTGAAAAAGCTCTGTTTCTTACCGGATTGGTATGTGTCAGAAAATCTCTTATGTATTTTTCTCTGTCGCGGGTGGGATTCTTGTCTATGTATGCATTGGCATAAGCGTCCACGCGAAAATCGTACAAATCATATGCAGACATCAAAGGCATTTCATTGGAAAACCTGCTGCTGCCGTACCAAAAATCATAAAACACATTTCCCGTGCTTGCTTTTTGTCCTTTCGCTCTTTGCCCTTTTTTGGTGGTGATGACAATCACACCATTCGCACCTTTAGCACCATACAACGCTGTAGCCGAAGCATCTTTCAAAACGTCGATAGAGGCAATGTCGTCCGGATTCAACATGTCGATTCCATTATCCATCATCACATTATCAACCACATAGATGGGGCTTTGACCAAAGTGAATGGAGTTGGAGCCTCGTATTTTGATTGCAGCATTGGCCCCCGGCTTGGGGTTTTTTTCTATATATACTCCCGGAATTTTGCCTTGCAACGCCTGGTTGATGTTGGCTGTCGGGAGTTCTTTCAATTTTTCGCTTGTTACACGTGCTGCAGCGCCTGTTAAATCCGATTTCCTGATGATGGCTCCAACAACAACAACCTCCTCTATCTCCTGGCTCACATCTCTCATCAACACCCTCAGAGGAGCACTACTGTTTACCGTTATTGTTTGGTCATCGTAACCTATGTAAGAAAACTTCAGGCTCGCACCTATGTTAACGTCTAAAGCAAAGTTTCCATTTAAATCCGTAATACTTCCTCTCGTCGTACCTACAACTCCTACACTTACGCCAACCATAGGTTCTCCGGTAGCCTCATCCACAACAGACCCGGTAATCCGTACGTTTTGACTGTACAATTGAAATGGAATAAAAAGAAGGCTTAATAAAAAAAGAATAAGGGTCTTTTTCATGATCGTGTTTTTTTAGATGATACCGTTAGGTCAAATCAACCATTCTTGAAACAATACATAATTTGCTCTTTCCATATTTCTCCCTTTTCGATGAAAGAACCGGTGAAGCTTTTACGATTTACAAAGTCGGTAAAATAGTGAGCTTCCAGGCAAACTCCCTGAAAAGGTAAAAATTCATCACCCAAATAGTCACCGGTATAAAATTGTACACCGGGCATAGTGGTCCTGACTTCCAACAAAATTCCCGACGATTCTTCTTTCAGTTCCGCCACTTGCTTCAAGCCGGACGCCGGGTTTCCTTTGGCAATATAATACGTGTTGAATCCCTTTATGTTTCTCTCGTTTTTCAAAAGCATATTATTGCTTATCTGTCGAAACTTCCTGAAATCAAACCCATCCGAGCCCTTTAAAGGTAAAACCTTGCCCGTAGGTATAAAGTTCTCATCAAACTCTAATCGTTCTTCGGCAAAAACCTTTAAAAAATGATCGGTTGCGTTCGATTGATTCCCCGATAAATTGAAGTAGGTGTGATTGGTCAGGCTGACAGGGGTCAGTTTATCGGACTTCACTTCATAATCAATCATCACTTCATTATTGTCTGTAAAAGAATAAGATACCCTTACATCCAAATTTCCGGGATATCCTCCTTCTCCATCCCGGCTTAGAGTTGAAAAAATCACTCTGTCTTCCAGCACCTCGTGGTCGAATATCTTTTTGTTCAGTCCTGAAAATCCTCCGTGGTTGGAGTTTTTTCCATCGTTTTTATCCAAATGATAGGTTTTACCACCGACTGTAAACTTCGCATTTGAAATTCTATTGGCAACCCTGCCAACCGTTGTCCCTAAATAATATGGATCGGTAAAGTAAGCTTCAGGATTTTTATACCCTAAAATCCTGTTTTGCAATTCCCCCCGGTGGTCGGGAATAACCGCCGAAACTAAGGTTGCTCCATAGTTTGTTACTTCTATATAAGCTCCGTAGCTATTTTTCAGCCGAAATAAGAGAACCTCCCTATCGCCTAAATGAGTACTATTTTGAATGCTTACTTTCATTATCGGGGTTTCAAATGGCTTCTATTAATATTACCGCACTTGGATTCCAAAGGCTGACCCGCGAATTAATTCCTATGGTCATTAAGAAATCACCCGAGTATATTTGGCCTTCTTTATCGTCCTGATTGTACTTGTTGATTTCTTTTACCCGGTAATTTTTAGCAGGATCCAGCCCCTCAAGCTTGATGGGTCTCAAATTGGTGTCGGCATTATAACGCCAGTTTGTCAAGTAATTGAACATTACCGAACGTGTTTTTTCCTCGTCGACAAACATCAGGGAAGCGAGGTCCTTTTCATGTGGATTTACAAGCCTGTAAAGATCTCCGTGCCACACAATGTCTTTGAAGTTATCGTAATTGCTTACGGCTTTTTTGCAGAACTCTTTATCTTCTTTGCTCATCTCATCCACCCTGATGTCAAAGCCCAATTTTCCCATGGATGCCACGTCTATCTTGTACTTCAGGGATTTATCGCTCGTGCTTGTTACATGATTACACATAGTCATGGCCGGATAATGGTAAGAATAATCCCATTGCATGAAAATTCTTTCCACCGGATCGGTATTATCGCTCAACCAGAATTCGGTAAAATAGTTGAACAAGCTGTAATCCGTTCTGCCGCCTCCACCGGAACATAACATCATAGGCACGGTAGGATATTTCTCTCTGATCCTTTGCAGCACCTTATCCAATCCTTTGGTGTATTCCACGTAAAGATGAGACTGTGGAATTTTTTTCTTTTCTAAATATTTTGAATACCCGTTGTGTATAGGGGCGTTGCAATCCCATTTGATATACGCCAAGGATGGGTTTTCAACAAACAGATTGTCAATCACGCCGAATACAAAATCCTGAACCTCCGGATTCGTAAGATCCAGAACCAATTGATTCCGGAAATATATTTCGGGACGCTTCTCTTGCCTCAACACCCAATCCGGCTTTTGCTCGTACAGCTGACTCTTGGGATTTACCATTTCAGGCTCCACCCATATACCAAACAACACCCCTTTCTCCTCTGCTTTTTTTACCAAAAAGGGAATTCCGTCGGGAAGTTTTTTCTTGTTCACCTGCCAGTCACCTAAGCCGGCCCTATCGTCGTTCCTGGGATATTTGTTAGCAAACCATCCGTCATCGAGCAAAAACATATCTACACCAATTTCTTTTGCTCCGCCAAATAAACTAACCAACTTATCCTGATCGAAATCAAAATAGGTAGCTTCCCAATTGTTCAACAAAGTCAATCTACCGCCTTTGCCGTCGACCAATTGGTAATTGCGCATCCAGTCGTGCAGGTTTCTGCTTGCTTTGCCTTTGCCCTCAAAAGAAAGGGTGTAAATAAACCGGGGAGTTTCAAACGTTGTGTTCGGCTTGAGTTCAATGGCAGACTGATAAGGATTGATACCCGCTACAATATGCATGTTTCGGTACACATCCGTCTCGAATTGTATGGAGAAATTCCCGTTCCAGGCCAACTGGCCAATCATAACAGAGCCTGTGTTTTCCGTACTGATGCCGTCCAATGAAAGCATGAAGTTAGGCGAAACGTGCAAATTCTCCCTTGTTCCCATGCGCGATTCTATAGAGTGAATACCTTGCTGCAAATGAGTAAGTACAGGCATCATTTCCTTTGCCCAAGCCCCGTTATAACTCGTCAGGTAATAATCCTTGTTGTAAAAATAAAGATTAGCGGATGCAAATTTGTTGAGGATAACACTTCCTTTTTCGGCATGCCTGATTTCACTCCATTGTTCAATCACATCTTCCTTTTCCCAGGCCTTGTAAAAAAGATTTACATAGAAGGGATATACGGGGTCTTTCAGTTCTATCTTTGTCAATGTAGCGCCATCATCCAATGAAGAAGTAGAGTGTTTCACATACTTTAAATCCACCGAGTTGTTATTATCTGCGTGTACAACGGCTATTGCCGGTTCCATAAAATTGACGATTCCGGCCACGGTGAACGCAGCATTATTCAAAGAGGCTCCTTCACTGTTGTAATTATAGCCGGCAAAAATTTTGTTGTATTCAGCTTGTGATTTCAATGATTTGCCGGTATGAACAATCCTTAGATTATTCAAGCGGTCTGTCTGTAAAACCATCGACACATTTGCCGTCTCAATCGGAATTGTAACTTCCTGACTGAAAGCAACAAACGAAGATAAAAACCAAGAAGCAAACAAATAAATAACAAACTGTTTCATGGTGGTAGATTTTTTATTACATCTTACTTGATCTGAGCTATAAACCAGTTAGCTCCAATATGACTCAGGTCCATCCTAAGCACTTCTTCGAACGACTTTTTTGCTTCTGCTGTTTTTCCTAAGCCCAAATTGCCCAAACCTATTACGTAGTGGCAATGTATTCGGTTCAACTTATTGAGATCTGCATCCCAAATGGCCAAATCAGGCAGTGAAACCGCAAAATAATCCATTACACAATGGTCGTTCATGTGTTTTTTGCCGTGTTCGATAAGTGCATTAAATCTCTCATTTGATTTGTTCAAATCTCCGAGCAGCTTCCATGCCATTCCCTGATAGTAAATTTTATCGGGACCTTGCTCGTTGTAGTAAAAAGCTTGCTGTGGTTCCTTATTACCTTTAGCAGCTTTTTGAAGCCATTTTGCAGCATTTTCCTTATCCCCAAGTTTTGAATAGATCAGGCCTTTGTAATATTCCACATCATTTTCCGCAATGGTTGAAAGTTTTCCTTCTCCCAAATTATGGGGATAACTGTCCGTTTCGTTCAGTAGTTGCAGCGCTTTTTTATAGTCTCCGGCCTCTATAGCTTCTTCGGCCAAAGCAAATCTGCTCAACACGTATTGTCCGACAATTTTACCTTCACCACCTTCCCATGGGTGGAAATGACGGGAGTTTATTAAATCATAAGCCGTTTTATACTGACCTGTAAGGTTATAAAGGGTAATCCTTTCTACACAAAGGTCATCTCTGTCTTCAACAAGATTATTATACTTGCCGTAAATCGAAAGTCTTTGTGAAAGTGGTACATTCAGTTTTTTGTACAACTGATCCAACTCCATAAAGATTCTCGAATCTGTTTTATCCAACTTAAACGCTGCTTCTAGAAGTTCTTTAGCCTCTTCTTTTTTGTTCAACTTGTTGTAATAAGCTAAAGCTAAATTTCTTAAAGCTGTCGGATAAGTGTTGTCCAATTTTACCGACTGTTCCCAGCAAGCCACAGCATCTGCATACTGACGATGTCCGTACCAGAAGTTTCCTAAATAATAGTAAGCCTTAGCCGAGTCAGGATTGATCGAAATGGCATTTTCAAGCACTAAAACTTCCTCCAATTTATTAGGGAAACAATAGTTAGGAGACATTTTTTCAGCCTTTTCATAGCATGTCTTTGCTGTTTTTGTTTCGTTCTTCAAGAAGTGAAGGTATCCTATAAAATAGTGCACCATGGGATATGAACTGTCTTTGATGACGTCCAATAAGGTCAAAGCTTCATCATACATTCCCGCACCCATAAAGTCAATGGCGTATTCAATATAAGTATGAACCTTGGATTGAAGCAAGGATTTTATCTCATCCAATACCTTTGAATCTTTGGTTATCAGATATTTTTCGAAAATAACACCGATGTTAAACAGGTCTATTTCCAAAGAATCTTCGATAAGCCTCAATGCCAACTCTTTTTTACCAAGCTTGCGTAGGATAGATGCTTTTAGCTGACGGGCTTTGTGGTTATGCCAGTTTTTGATTAAAGCCTTGTCCACATGCTCCAGTGCGAGTTTAAAGTCTCCTCTTTTACAGTCAATCTGGGCTATGGCAAAATAGGCTGCGTCTTGCCATTCACTGTTCCAGGCCGATTTATAAAACGCATCATAGGCTTCATCAAATTTACCCTGATATTTCAAGGAAAAGCCTAAGTTGTAGTAGGGTTCTCCATTGTATGGGTTAGGATTATGCCTTGTAATACTCTTTACAGCCTTTTCAAAATAGGGTTGAGACATTTTGAATTGGCCTCTTCGCAAGTAATACAATCCCAAAGCATTGTTGCATCTGACATCGCGCTCATCTCTTCTCAACGCTTCTTTGTAATAATCAACCGGACTATAGGTTGCGTGCCTGTATTGCTCTAAATGAAGCCCCGATAAATACAAGCCTTCGTTTGTCTTAATCTCATCGATTTTCAACACAGCTTTGGCCGGTTCCGGCGTTTCTTTCTCCGGCAATTTTTTTGTGCTGTATTCGAGAAGAAGTTTTCCGTTCTTGTCGAAAATGTTTAAAACCAGGTATTCCTTACCGGTGTAATTAAACTGATACTTAGCTGTATTTTCAGGTGAAATATCTACCGTTTTATCAAAAACAGTGTCCCCGGATTTGTCTTGGATCAGGATACGAACGCCTTCAAACTTTGAAGTCGTATAAACAATGATATTACCTACTCCCTTTTCTACATAAATATTTGCCAACACATCTTTCGTTGCGTTTTTAACGTATTCTACGTCGGAATAGGGCATAAAGTATTGCGACCACGACTTCTCTTCAAACGGGTGCAACCAACTGAAGTCCGGTTGGTTATCGGTATAAACCCCGGTCATCAGTTCTATATAAGGACCGTCTTCATCCGTAAGGTTTCTGTCCCAAGCCTGTCCAAAGTCGCCGCAACCCCAGGTCCATTGTTTTTTCCCGGGTGATACGTGATGATTGGCTACGTGCAATAATCCCGCTTGTACATCATCCTCATAACCTCCGACAAAATCAAATTTAGATAAAACTGCCATATAGGAAGTGGGAACAGGTACATTTTTGTATTTTGAAATGTCAACGCCTGCTGAATAATCGTGCTTATAATACGTTCCGGTAGCAATCGGGAAGGTAGAAACTTCACGTTTGCCGTGATCGAAAACCGCGTGAATATCGGGCGGGAAAACCGACTTATAATAATCATGCACAACCACTGCCGGATTTGCCCACCAGAGGAAGGTTTGCGGAAAGTTGGTCCTGTTATAGACTTTTACCTTAATTTCCACATAAGCCTTGTCGGGATACAGCGTAAACCCTTGCATTCCCTTGGTTCGGAACATTCTTTCAACCTCGCTGCACCAAACGGTTACACTGCCGTCTTCATTTTCTTCGATCAAACTTTCTGTCGGCAGAAACGTACTCGGGCGATGGTGTTGCGGCCAATTGAATTCAATTCCTCCGGAAATCCACGGTCCGGTAAGTCCCACCAATGCCGGCTTAATGACCTGATTGTAATAAACAAAGTGACGTTTTTTAATTTTATCGTATCCCATTTGCAATCTTCCGCCTAACTCAGGAAGAATCATTATTTTCAAATAATAATTTTCAAGAAATACGGCTCTATAGGGTTTTTCAATTTTTTCGTCTTTTATTTTTTCAATCACCGGATAGGGGTACACAACGCCGGAACTGCCTTGATAAACTCTTTTTTCAAGAAACATAGGATTTTTTTCGTTTTCTCCTGTTTCATAGGTAGGAAGCATAATAGTTTCTTCCCAAGCTTTCACTTCCCCCAATTTATCTACCGTAGGTTTGATTAAATACTTCGTTATTTCTTGCATAATAAAAATGTATGTAGTTAATAATGCGATTTACAATCTCAACAAGTTACTTGCTTTATCCAACAATCTCTTTTTCAATTTCCTCCAGGCTCTTTCCTTTGGTTTCGGGCAAGTTTTTTCTCAAGAAAAAGAAACCCGAAAGACAGATCAGTCCGTACAACCAGAAGGTTCCGTAAGCTCCAAGTCCTTTGTTCAGTAATGGAAACGTAAAAGTAAGAATAAAGCAGGCAGTCCAAAGGGCAAAGGTTGATACTGACATGGCTTTTGCTCTGACCCTATTGGGGAACAATTCGGAAATTACCACCCAGGTGATGGGAGCCAATGTCATAGCGTAACAGGCTATTGCCAAAACAACCAAAACCAACATAGGTATTCCGGTAACTTTAAAGTAATATCCGGCTCCCAAAATGGCATAAATACTCGTCAGTCCGACAGTACCCAACAGCATGAGAGACTTTCTTCCCAGTTTGTCGACCGTGTACATTCCAACAAAAGTAAAAATGACATTGACAACACCTGTGATGACGATATTGAAGAGCATATCGGATACGTGGTATCCCGCAGACGAAAATATTTCTTGTGCGTAATTGAAAATCACGTTGATTCCGCACCATTGTTGGAGTACTGCTATCACTATTCCGATGATGATGATTTTTTTCATCTTACCTTGGAAAAGTGATTTAAGACTGGTGTTATCCTTACTGCTTTCACCTTTTGTGGACAAGACTTCATTCACTTGAGCTTCGGCATATTGCTTACCTCCCAATTTGCTGAAAACTTTAAAAGCCTTTTCCGACTTGTTATTAATCGTCATCCACCTGGGACTTTCGGGTATGAAAAACACCATTATAAAGTATAATAATGCGGGAACCGCGCACACCCAAAACATCCACCTCCATCCTGTTTGTACGTTCCAGGACATAAGAAAATTTTCTGTAGAAATAATAGGTTTTGCAATTAACCAATTGACTATCTGTGCAGACAGGATGCCTAAAACCGTAGTTAATTGGTTTATGGAAACGAATTTCCCTCTAACGGCTGCCGGAGAAATTTCTGAGATGTACATGGGAGAAACGGTTGATGCAATTCCGATGGCAATACCTCCGAAAATCCTATAGGCAATGAGGGTTGAAATATTATGAGAAAAGCCGGTACCGATGGATGCTGCAATAAAAATCATTGCGGCAATCATCATCAGGGGCTTTCTACCATGCTTATCTGCAAGACTACCGGCAATTGTAACACCAATCAAGCAACCTAAGATGGCGCTACCCATTACCCATCCCTGCAGAGAGGGTAAGTGACCGATATTGAAATAAGCTTCATAAAAAGGTTTTGCACCCCCTATGACAACCCAATCATATCCAAACAGGAAACCACCCAGTGCGGCGGTCAGGGACATTAAAAGTAAATAAGCAGTATTAATGCTCGATGTACCCGTGTTCTTCATAAGACAATTTGTTATGTTCTCCAAAATGAATTTTGTTACCTCAAAGTAATGGGATAATATTGAATGAAAAAATGTACACGACTACGCAAAATATGTAAAAAAGAACTATATTTTTATTTGTTTTAAGCCAATAAACAATATATTTGCAACTAAAAATGTAAAAAACATCGAATGCCGAATTCTGTCTTCTTTTACAGTAATTCAATTGTTTTACCTATCATATTATATACCATGAGCAAAAGAATAGGAGAAGGTTTTAAGGGCGAAAGGGCCATTATATTACCCTATAACATTAGAGATTTGTTGGCTAAAAATCCAATCACGGAGCAATTGTATGTTACCCATATTGGTTATTATCCTTTTGCGAAATACCATTATAGAAAACGCGAGAAAGGTACCAATCAATACATTCTTATTTTTTGCGAAAAGGGCAGTGGTTGGATCGAATTTAATAATGAAGTTCACAGACTTACGCGCGAAATGTCATTTATTTTACCCCCTAATCAACCTCATGCTTACGGAGCCGACGATAAAACCCCCTGGAGCATATATTGGATGCATTTTAAGGGATCGAAAACTTCTATGTTTTCACAGATATTCAATAAAATAATCGATACTCCCGTTTCTTTTGACAGTAGAAATCTGGACAGGATACTATTATTTGAAGAGATTTATCAAAACCTAGAAATGGGTTATAGTATTGAAAACTTGGAATATACCACCTTTTGTCTGATGTATTTTTTGGCTTCACTCAAATATGTGGTTCAATACAGAGAAGTAAAAAAACCGAAAGAGCTCGACGTTATTCAGAAAAGCATTTTATATATGAAAGATAACCTCGAGAATAAGATTACCCTGGACGATATTGCCCATTCGGTCGGTTACTCAAGTTCCCATTTCAGCAACTACTTTACGCAGAAAACAAATTTTCCCCCCTACGATTACTACAACCAGCTAAAAATTCAGAAAGCTTGTTCCTACCTCCAATTTTCCGACTTAAAGATCAAAGAGATAGCCTACAAACTCGGATATTTTGATCAATTCCACTTTTCAAAGTCTTTTAAAAAAGAAATGGAAATGAGTCCGAAGGATTATAGGAAGAAGTATAATCCTTAAAGTGGGGAGTTGTACCTGCACCATTTTTTGGCTTGAACTTATTTTTCGGTTCTCCAGCCGGGGTCAATTATGGTCGGAAACTAAAAAGTTAGAAATAAACGGAATTGTTTCCATTTACAAAGGGTTTTATGTGATAATACCCCCACATTACGCGCAAAAGGAGTTGTTTCGCCTACCTACTATATAGATCAATTGATGGAATATATCCATTGTAAGCAAACCGCCCTCATACATCTTATGGAGCGTTTTCAAAGTCCTGTATTGGGGATCCGGTCTCCTTTGCGATAGCTTCCTGAGCTATCTTTAAACTTAACATACTGTCTTGGAATCCTTCTTTGAGCCAATAGCCTACGTTCGGGTCTGTCAGTCTGAGGTTGAGAAGTGTTTTTTTGCTCCTTCGTACCGCATGTTCATAGGCTTGTGCTGCGCTGTACGGCTCGTTGGCTTCTGCGCTGTCGGAGACGTGGAATTGAATATCGCTTGCTGTATTTTCTGTGTCAAAGCCTACTTTATGCGGAATGGCGTCTATAAAGTACAACTCCCCATTTTTGCCTTTTAAAACATTCGCCGGCCTTGCATCAAACAGTTCATATTCCCCATTGCTCCAAACCTCGTGATTGTTGCTCCAACTCCTTATTCCGGACAGTTTAAATCCTTTTGAAGTGAGGTATTCGTTGATTTCTTCCTGAGTGGCGTTTCTTTCTACACCTGAAACAAAAGGTTGCTCTAACACAATAGAGGGCGATCCGTTTTTATTATCCATGAATCCCCTGATTGTGTAGGCCACACTTGGAAACAATGTATTATGGGCTTCCAATCTGTCAATTAACGCAAACAGATTGTGCTTTGCATCGCTTCCTTTTACATAAGATAGATTGTTTAATTTTGTGACCGTTTTGTTATCCGCAGATACATAAACATCGTTTTCAGACGTTCCTAATTCTTTTTGGTCATGTTCAAGCGTTTTGTCTGCAAGATAATCACTTTCAAGCCAAACACCATTCTTTTGAGCTTCCGATTTTAGTGTAGATAGGAATTTAGGTCTTTCCCAATAGGGGTTTATTCCCCTTGATTCCAATTCCTCTCGTTCCTCAACCGTGAGAATTGGGCTGACACTTCCTGCTTCGTTAGCGGCTTGGATTGTGCGATATGTTCCGCTCCTTTTTTGTTGTTCTCCCACCAGCCTATTGATGGAACTGCTTCCCATTGCTCGTGCGTGATCCATTCCGGTTTGGTTTCCTTTTCCATATCTTCGTTCCTTGTTTGCAAAGTTAGTAATATTTTCTTTTCCGACATCTTTCTCTGTCTTTTTATTGGCCCTTTCCAATGCTTCTCTTGCCGCTGTGAATATTGCACCTTCGTTGAGGCCTGCATCGGCTTTTTGCTTGCCGGTTTCCAGCTTCTTCCCTTTGATCATATCTGCCAGTGTCATATTCACAAAGTCGTCAAGTGTTACCCTTTGAATATCCTCCTTGCTCCAGTTTGTCATGGTGTCTTTGATCCAATACCATGTATCGGCCAGCCACTTTTTTATATCGTTGATAAGCTTAGTTACTTTGGCCACAAGCATAACATCGCCTGTATTGTTGGCTTCTTGCTGCATTTGGGTAAAGACCTCTGCGCCTTTTTTGCCGGTAAGCCTGGCTTTTACTTCGCTTGCTATCTGATCATCGGTTTTCAGGTGCGAATAGTTGGGATCGTTCTTAACCTCGTCCCACAGTTTGGTTTGCTTCAGTAGTTCTACGCCGTGTTTCCAAAGCTCGCGGTTGTTCTCTTGCAGGGCAATATCCCAAATATGGCTGTATTCGTGTATAGGTGTTTCCGGGTTCAGGTTTTCTTTTACCAGATAGACCTTGCCGTTTTCAGTCCAGCCATAGACTATCGGCGCACCGCCTTTTCCTTTTTCTGTGTGGTCGGAGCGGGTGAAGAATTGGGTAGTGTTAATGTCTCCCGCATCCTCATTGTACGCTTCTATAAATTCTATTGACGGCTTTGTTTTGGCTAATTCTGTTGCCTTTGCATACTGCTCGTCCGAAACACTTTTAGCGTAATTATAATAGCTTTCTGTACGGAATTGAGCCGCGTTTACCTCTTCCACCTCTGCAAGCCCAGTAGTGTCTTTGTATTCTCCGCTGTAAAGTAGCTGTTTAATGGACTTGGCTATTTCTGCTAATGCCCTACTGTCTGATTTATTGATAGCCTTGTCGGAATAGAAAAACTCTACCACATGGGCTTTGCCGTCATTTATTATACCCGTGTTTGGCTTGCGGGAAATAACGATGCTAACTCCGCTATTTTCACTGTGAGTGTCAAAATTAGACACAGTTGCGTTGTGGTTACTTAATCGCAATGTGAATACTTCTCCTTTGGGTGTTTCAAACGTTCCGTATTGACTTGCGCCTGTGTCTTTTAATCCTAATGCTTGTCCAAGTTCGCCAATAAAACCACGAATTGTTTTTCTTTCATTTTCAAACTTATTTATTGTTTTATCAATATTTTGTAGTACTTTTGTGCCGGCATCACTTGATACGACAGTGACTTTTAACGGCGAACCATGTTCTCCTATTACGGTATTGAGCGGTGCCTTTGTTTTTCTCATTTGCGCCTCGCTCTCCCTTGCCTTAACCTCTGCAAACTTGCGCTGGGCTTCCTCTGCGCTTGTGTATTCAATAGGAATATCTGCCTGCTCAAAGAGCGTTTCAATGGCTTTGAGGGCGACTTCGTCGGATTCCGACTGTTCGGCAAACAATTGACGGCCTAACACTTCCCTGAAAACGATCTGCTGATCTCTTGCAATATCTTCCGTTTCGGCAAGTAAGGTATTGCGCCTTTCTTCGGGTGTCATGTGTATTCTTGCCTTGGCATTCCGGGCCTCTGCTTCGCCGGAAAATCTTAGATAGGTCTTATACGCATCGCTTTTTGGTCTGTCGTATAGCTCGTTAAACTTTTCCCATAGTTGTCTGTTTTTCTCCCTTAGCTTCACCGATAATTTAAAAGCCTTTTCGCTCGCTTCTTCTGCCTTTGCTTTATCAACTAAATGTTTAGCATCTTGTTTTGCGTAATACAATTCGTTGTATTCCGGATTTTCTTCTCTGAACTCATAAAGGTCTATTCTTAATTTTTCTTTTGCCTCTTCCAGGTTGCCTCCGGTTGCAAACCCCTCAATATCCTGGATGGCGTGTTGTATTTCATGAATAAGAATAGCTTGAGCGTTTTCTATTGAAGTTGCTGTCACTCCTATTTCGTCTACCCTGAAAGGGGCATACTTATCGCCCTTAGTTCCTTTCTTAAAATATCCTCCATTATCATTGTCTGGATGAATATTTATTTTAATAAGAGCCTCGGCAAGGCTTGGATATATTTTTAACAACTCAGAATTTTCACCGTATATATCTTCGACGGTTGCGTAGCTTCCTTGCGTTCTTTTATCTATATATCTTTCGGACGATTTTTCGAGACTTTCTACAAATTCATGCGTAAACTTTTCATCCGGCGTTTCATACCGCCATTTGCCGTCTGCTCCTCGCTCCCAGCCGGTGGCAATGCGGATGGTTTTTGCATCAAAAGATTTGGTACTTTCAAACAGATTGGGTACGTTTGTTTCAGAAAGGATTGCCCCACTCGTTTTGGACGTAGAGAGCCTGGATTGTTTTATGATAGTCATTGCTCGGTGGGAAACGTCCTTTTTTGTGTTATATAGACTCTTGGCTGACAAATTTCCTCGCTTGTCGCCATATACTTCTACCAAATTGTAAGCTCCGACTTGAGGACTTTCTGCCAGAAATATAAACTTTGTTATCCCGTCCTCATTAAACGATACGATTTTTTCTGGAAACAGTATCACGTCTATCATGTTTCTCACGTCCATATCAGTTAATGGGTGATTACTTCCGCTATCCTTTTCGTTTGCTTGGTAATGCTCATTGTAAATATGTCGTAAATCTGACGGATTAATTACGAAACTGACGTAAGGTTTCATATCTACTCCCGAAAGGTTAGATAAAAAACTTTGTCCTTTAGCAGTCAAGTCTCCTATTTTTATTGGCTTGCCTGTTATCTCTCCTTTCGCTGCTTTATGGAACAAATTAAGGACAATATCTTTCAGCTTCTCTACATTTCCAGCCTCTTCCATTTCTCTGGCCACCCTCAAATCATCGAGCAGCATTTCGGCGTTTTTCATGCGGCTTGCACCTGTTTCGCCGATGATGCGGAACTGAGCACCCTTCCCTTCGTCTTCTTTTGTTTTGCTAAGCTCCGGATATTCTTTCAGCACTTCTTCCGGTACAGGTTTACCTTCGGACAGGGCTTGCAGGACGGCTCGCCTGTGTTGTTCCTCTGTTAAGAGCTTGCGGCCTGTCCTTTTAAGATAAAACCATTCGCTTATCGGATTCCTATTGCTGTCAATCCTTCTAAGGAACTTGTCGCTGTTTATATTACGCCCCCTTTGCCATTCCCATTTTTTTGTTTCTTCATTACGCACGTAGCCACCATGAGGAACAATTTCGGATTGATTGCTGGCAATAACTTCATCCTCTTTGTTCCAGTCTGTGAGTGTCATTTCCCAGGGCTGCTTTTCGGAATCCTCTTTTTTGTCAACTTTTTCCGCTTTTTCTTCACCCGAAATTTCTTTTTTTATTGATTTTTCAGCTTTTTTGTTTTGCTCATTGTCCTGTATTTCAGATTTTTGAGCTTTGTTTTCAGACAATTTTTTATCTTTTTCAGTTTCGGTAACTTCTTTTTTATCGGATTCGTTTGCGGATTTTTCGGATTGAAGTTTGCTTTTTTTAGCATTTTTTACTACCTTCTCTGCTTCGGCAAAAATGTCTAAACTTCCGGTATCTTCCCGGTCTTTAGCATTTGTATTATTCTTCTCGCGTTCTTGCTTGCCAGATTTCTCCCCTTTCCCTTGATTTTCTCCAAATTCTGTTGCATCTTTGTTGTCGGAAACAGTTTCCAAATCCAAAATTGGCGTAACTTCATTGTTATTAGCGTTGGTGCGGAAGCTGTTTTTCATTTTCCGCATACTTACCATAGCTAACTCTTTTCTACTTGTTCTTTCTTCCTCTATGTAAATAGTTGTTCCATTTGGATATGATTTTTCGTAAACAACATTTAAGTTTCCTCTTTTGCCTTTTTCAACTGAAATATTATCATAGTTCTCTAAAACATCGGGTATTAGATTAAAATCATTTTCATCTAACGGAATTTGACCCATTAATAATTCCTTTTCACTACCGTGTCGTTTAGATACATGTTGAATAGCATAATTATCAATAGTGTGATTAAAATCAGTCGGTATATCAACGTTTAATGTTTTTAAGTCGTTTTGCTGTCTTTTGCTTACCGGTGCTACAATCATTTTCAACAAACCATCCGTTTTGTTCTGAATAGCATTTAAAAAATCAGCTACACTTCCTTCAAAGTATTCAAAAAGGTTTTTGGATTTTTCCGAACTCGAAACTGAATTTATCAACTCCTTCAACTCTCCTTCCGTGATATCCTCATAAGCCACTTTACCGTTCTTTTCAAGGTCATAAATAGCCTCGCCGGTATCAAGGATGTGTCCTGTGCCGGTTACTTCGTATTGTTCGCCCTTAATATTGACAATGTCTCCGATGTTGTAGGTATGCGGTTGCTTTTTGGCTCTCTCTACAACTTTTGCCGCTTCTTCGAGGATGTTTACACCGCTGGCCGGCTCAGAGGGTGGAATGCTTTCTGCCGGTTGTTCTTTTTTAAGCCTTCCAATGGCATAGCCTTTTCCTTTTTTAAGCGGATACTCTACCCATTCCCATGTGTAATCCTTATCAAGCTGTCCTTTGCTTTCCGCTATTTTGAGTGTTGCCGGGGCTATTCCTTCATTCTTTCGCCCATGGTATTCCACCACAGGGGGCTTGTCGTCCTCTTTGCGTTCAAGCACAGCCTTTGCATCTTCAAGGTTAGCATAACGTCCGTAGAGGTGCAGATATTCTTTACCGTCATCAAACTTTATATAGAAATAAACAGCATAAGGCTTTTTAACACCGGTATCTCGGTCTGTTTGTTCCTCGGCTGTTATAACTTTTATATGGTTTGATTTGTTTTCTTCATTCCTATACTCTAAGCTTCCCAGCTCTTTGGCAAGCATCCGGTTTAATCTTTCCCGGGTTTCGGAAATATTTTGCTCCTGAGTATTGCTGTTTTCGGAATTAGTTGTATCTTCGCTGTCAGAAACTTCTTCGAGAGCGACAGCCCTGCTTTCATTATCGCTATCAGGGGTTACTTGGGTGGTAGCGGAAGAAGTTTTCTCTTTTTGACCTCTTACGCTATCAAAAGCGGTAACAACCCAGTTCTTTTCTCCCAGGATATTTCCTTTATTGTCTCTTACATTTCTGCTTATTACAACCTTATAGCCGTCTTTTTCTAAGGTAACTTTATCCCATTTTTCTTTTACAATATCACCATTAGCAATCACATCATCCAAAACATCCGCCAGCTCATCAATATCCTTAAAATCGTTTTGTCTTACAATATGCTTTTCTATAATGTGCTCCAAACCATTGCTTGCGGCAGTACTACCCCATACCAAATCAATATCGCCTACGTCTGTGCGGTGAAACACGCCTAATAAGTCGCCGTCTCTTTTCTCTAATAAGAAATTTATGCCCTCTTTTACTTTTCCCTTAAACTGGTCGTATATCTTGCCAAATGCACCTTCGCCGATAGGTTGTATTTCATCAGCCCCTTTTTCTTGCTCCTGCTCAACTTTCGGTTGATCCACAACCTCCTGCGTGGTGGTTTCTACCTGTTCCTGCTCGTTTGCTTTATTGATAATGTCTTTAATCTTTGCATATCTGTAAGATTTCGCTTGCTCGGCAGCTATCTTTCTGCGCTTCTTTATAGGGTCTTTCTCTTTTTCTGCCGCCTTGACAGCTTTTTGCGTCTCGGCAATATAGTCGTCTAATATGGCGGTTGCATCTTCGGGATTAAACTCACTCATTAAAGCCTCTGCAAAATCTTGCGGCTCAACTATTTGCGTGTAGTCAATAAAGCCCTCTTTGTCTCTTGGGTATTCTTTTACGGGAATCTGCTCTGTTTGTACGGCTTTGGGCGCATTTGCCTGAGCCTCTGCTGCCGGCTGTGTTTGAGCTTCTGCGACAGGCGCGGCCTGCTGTTGAGCGATCTCTGTTTGAATAGGCTCTGCGGCTTGCTGTGTGTTGTCTTGCTTTATAAGTGCTGCGGTAAACTGATCGGCCGGGAAACTGAAAACTCTTTGCTCTTTGCCCTGCTCATTTAATATAGGCTTTTCAAGCTGCACAACAATTTCGCCCGTGTTGGGATTTACGCTCTGAACGGTAGCTGTAACAGGGCTGTTGTTTATATTAAGCTGTACAACATCCTCCACCTGCACATTGTTTATAGCTTCTTGCACTTCGTCCCGGCTTGGCGTGTTGGCTTCTTGCTCTACCTGTGCGGCTACTGTATTGCGGATTTCTTCTGCCTGATAAGCAATATGTTCTTGCGCGTTCGATTGGCCGATAACTTTGTTGATGTCTCTATATGAGATCATCTTTTTGTTGCCTTCCTCGTCTATGATAATAAGCGGCTTGTCTGTGACTTGCGATTTATCTATAAAACCCTCATTATCAAACACTACTCCATCGGACAAAAGGAAAGCCTCCTTGCCCGTGTTGGTCTCTATAAGCGTAATGTTACCGTCCTGACCTGTGCGCGAATTAAAGTGATCGGTCATGGCCTGAATCTGTCCGTCTATATCGTCCGAATAGGACTGTATAAGACCGTCATAGCGCGCTTTGGCATTTGCATAGCGCAATATCCTATCGGCATCGGGGCGTGAAGTAATATTGGCTATAAAAGCAGGATCGGCAATAAACTGATCTATTTCTGCGCTTACATCCTTTGCAGCTTCTTCTAATTCGTGTCTTAATCCTTCTTTTAGTAGAAGTTAGTCTCTGACGGAAAAACCATCCTTTATAGTAGAAAGTAGTTTATTATTTTTTCCTTCTTTTCCATAACGAATTTCGTATTTAAATTCGTTCCATGCTCCCACTTTCATTAAGTTTTTTCTGTGACCTACTTTTTTCATAGTTTTTGTTTTAATTTTTAGTCTAATAATTCTTCTGCATAGAAGCATCCACCATCGTATTCGATGGTTTCACTTTCTGGTTCGGCAAGAAGGTTGCCGCGACAATCAAGTATGCTACCATCCTCTTGCGGGAAGTAGTTTTCGTCGTTGTATAAGGCATAGATTATTTCTACGGCTTCTCTTTTTGAGTGTGCCAATACTTCATCATTGAAACTTTTGAATCGTGATGCGTTTCCGTTGTATTTAACAAGGAAAGATTTTCGTATGTTCATAGTAATTACATTTAAAAAGCAAGTACAGGATATTATATCCCATACTTGTTTTAATAAAATTAATCTTTAAGTTTATCTTCAACTTTAATTATTGTTCTTATCAAGTCTCCTACATTTTTATTTTGTATCAGAGGGAGAAGAAGGTTAATCATAACATATGTATTATGTGCTGCAACATTGGTTATAGAACATCCTTCATCTTTTCCTGATTTTGACACAACAACAAGCAATACCCCACTATTTTCTGGGTTTTTTTCCACATACTTATCGACTTTGTCGAAGTACTCTTGGCTGATTTGTTCAAATTCATTTCTTTTCATGGGCATCAATTGTCTTAATCCTTCTTTTAGTGGAAGTTAGTCTCTGACAAATGAACAATCTATTAAATACAATTATTTGTGAGTCTTAATCCTTCTTTTAGTGGAAGTTAGTCTCTGACCGTACTTGTCCGCGCCCAGGAGGAGGGCTTAAGAGTGTCTTAATCCTTCTTTTAGTGGAAGTTAGTCTCTGACATCAAAATCATGACTAACGGCAGCGGGTCTGTTGCCGAGTCTTAATCCTTCTTTTAGTGGAAGTTAGTCTCTGACCTATTATGTGGTCAAACTGAGTAACAACAAAACAGCCGTCTTAATCCTTCTTTTAGTGGAAGTTAGTCTCTGACGGGCAAAATTAGCATAAAATGAGAACGTTCTTATTGAGTCTTAATCCTTCTTTTAGTGGAAGTTAGTCTCTGACCTTTTTTTTAAAAATACTATTATTATGTCTATGTCTGTCTTAATCCTTCTTTTAGTGGAAGTTAGTCTCTGACCTGCATTCAGGACTTTAAGGAGTACGCGTACTCGTCTTAATCCTTCTTTTAGTGGAAGTTAGTCTCTGACGGTCTGGACAGACAGACCCTGCAAAAGTTTCTAAACAGTCTTAATCCTTCTTTTAGTGGAAGTTAGTCTCTGACATATCGGAGTCGTTGAAGATCTCAAAGAGACCTTCGAGTCTTAATCCTTCTTTTAGTGGAAGTTAGTCTCTGACCCTTCGAAAACGCCCGACAAGAAGCATTCCGCGACGTCTTAATCCTTCTTTTAGTGGAAGTTAGTCTCTGACATAATATGAGAACGTTCTTATTGAACGCTTTCTCAGTCTTAATCCTTCTTTTAGTGGAAGTTAGTCTCTGACTTACCCGACCTGGCGCCGGGTGAGTTTGAAATCAAGAAGTCTTAATCCTTCTTTTAGTGGAAGTTAGTCTCTGACGCTGAGGAGAAAGTGGAAAAAGAATTCTGTCGAGATTGTCTTAATCCTTCTTTTAGTGGAAGTTAGTCTCTGACATTTACTTTATAGTCTGTTAAACCTAAGTCCCAGTTGTCTTAATCCTTCTTTTAGTGGAAGTTAGTCTCTGACAAAAAGCGTGAAAACATTTGAAATCGTCACAAACAGTCTTAATCCTTCTTTTAGTGGAAGTTAGTCTCTGACAACGCTCGATGCAAAGATTAATCGACCTCGAAAAAAGTCTTAATCCTTCTTTTAGTGGAAGTTAGTCTCTGACCGAAGCACGACTGCTCAATGACCATTTCAGACACAGTCTTAATCCTTCTTTTAGTGGAAGTTAGTCTCTGACTTCTCAAAAATATTTGGGAATGGCTATATGAAAAACGTCTTAATCCTTCTTTTAGTGGAAGTTAGTCTCTGACGGCATATTTTGTCCCTGACGAATCGGTGTGTCTTAAGTCTTAATCCTTCTTTTAGTGGAAGTTAGTCTCTGACAAAAATATCGGGACAAATGCAAAAACAAAGAGGAGTCTTAATCCTTCTTTTAGTGGAAGTTAGTCTCTGACACAGCGAAGAACTCGTTTTAGGCTCTCTCTTAAAAGTCTTAATCCTTCTTTTAGTGGAAGTTAGTCTCTGACATTTGATCCTTGTTACGACCCATCAGAATTGGGAAGTCTTAATCCTTCTTTTAGTGGAAGTTAGTCTCTGACACCCATCAGAATTGGGAAGCAAAGAAAGTGAATACCGTCTTAATCCTTCTTTTAGTGGAAGTTAGTCTCTGACGCCCTCAAAAGGCGGGGTAGTGAAGTGGCATCACGGTCTTAATCCTTCTTTTAGTGGAAGTTAGTCTCTGACAGGCTAGGGCTGCGCAAATTGACAAACTCTTAACC
>Ga0208195_1001336_pt1 | contig 27534 bp, 14 predicted proteins | sample AD_UKC077_MetaG_FD_184441 | JGI IMG/M metagenome (GOLD analysis project Ga0208195, IMG submission 184441) | Active sludge microbial communities of municipal wastewater-treating anaerobic digesters from USA - AD_UKC077_MetaG (SPAdes) (version 2) | ecosystem: Engineered > Bioreactor > Anaerobic >... | reverse complement strand
CTGGTATTCATTTTGCCCCAAACATCACCTCTATTGCTCTTTATGATCCTGATAATAACCTAATAACAGGTAATCATAGTTATATTGGACAAGGTGATGATAGAGTATGTCGTTGGGCATTCCAAGACTCTAATGCAATCATTCTTGATGGCACAAAAGATGGAATATATACTGTTAAACTCAAAGCTACTGATAAAGCTGGGAACATTTTCACAGAAAACATACCATTTCACCTATTTAGCCCAGAATTACCACAGCTCATTGAACACACACCAATAGCAAATTCAAAGATAAATACATTTAACCAAGTGTCAAAGAAGGTTTTAGATACAAATGGTTTTGGTCTTGACAGAGCTAATACAAATATCACGCTTATAAGTCCAACAAACACATATCAAAACGGCGATGGTGCAAGACTGACATTTACAAACCTAAACAATAACATTCATCAGATCAGCCTTAACCTAATAAATCCATTGACTACAGATGGAAGTGATGACGGCATGTATACTGTGCAGACCACAATAACAGATACTGTCGGACAAAACATAATACACAATATGATTTTCACTTACGATACTCAAACACCTGTTGTATCAAATCAAAAAATAGGTGGTGTTGACTGGGAAATAAACTTTGTTGACAATAGCACAATTAATCAAGATATTAATTACATAAGCTTAGATTTAACAGATCTCACGACACAAGTAAACTTCAGTTCATCACAAACCTATCTCTTTGTTTATAACTCACAAAACCAGTTATTAGCTGGCACAAAAACTATTAATGAAAACACAATCAAATACACATTAACAAACCCACTTTTAAACAATGGCAGCCATGATGGTGCATACTATGCAAAATACTCAGCGATTGACCAAGCTGGCAATATAAAAACTGGACAAATCAACTTTAGGCTAATCAATCCATCAGCCCCACAAATTACAAATATATACCCTGCAAATAATACTATTTTAAATCAACTCACTGACAATAAGATAATTGTAGAATTCGACGATGACAGACCAATAGATTTGCAAGATATCAGCAATACTTATATCAAATTAATCAGCCCAAACAATACTGTAATAGCTCATAATAATGGTGCTAACCAAGTAATTGAAAGTATTGATAATGATACATATAGAGTTACTTTAACACTCGTGCAAAGCCTTAACTTAAATGGTGTATATACTATGCAAACAAAACTACAAAATGCACAAGGTTATTATACAGAATTCAATACCCACTTCACTTTTGACAATCAAGATCCTATTATTCAAACAGTTAAATTAGGACTTACAAACGGCTCAGAAAACACTATCTCAGATAATGAGAGTATTTATAGTGCGGTAAACTATGTAAAAGTAAGCCTCACTGATCATACTTCAGGCATAGATTATACAAGTGCTAACACTCAAATATTAGTTAATATAGATGGCGATTCTATAGCTGGCACATTAGAAAAAAACGCAGCTGAAAACTATATAAAATACACTTTTGTTGAGCCTTTAACAGAGCTTGATACACAAGTTAGCATTCAAACAAGTGCTGACGACTTAGCTGGTAATAGCGCAGATAAACAATTAAGTTTTACACTCAATGCTTTACAAGCAAATATTGTCAGTATAAGCCCTGCAAACAACTCATTTATCAATCAAAACTTAAATCAAATCAAGCTAATTGTTGATTTCATTGAAGAAGTAGATTTAAATGAAAATCTCACCTATCTGAGATTAAAGCATCCAAACGGCTCTTATATAGAAAATGGTCAGGGTGCGAACCTGCAATTTATTAAGAATAACAACCGCTATGAAATCAATCTGAACTTCAATCAAGCTCTTGCAAACAATGGACAAGATGATGGAGAATACGAGATTTATGCACTCATAGCAACAGATAGTTATCAAGAAGGTCCAATCAACTTTTCCTTCACTTATGATAGGCTAACTCCATATTATGAAAACTTAGCAATTAATGAGATGATTGTAAATTCTGGAGAGAGGCTATTAAACAGAGTCAATAGTAAAACAAGATCCCGAAATGGCCTAATCTTCAGTGAAGCAATAACAAAAGTCCAAGTAGATTATCATGACTTAATATCACAAGTAAACTATGCAACCAATTTGACCTCCATCACTTTATTAAGCCCAAGTGGATCTTTGGTACAAGGCTCACGAATTGTAAATGGCACAACAGTTAGTTGGGTTTTAAACAATCCTATTCCTGTAGATGGCACCAAAGATGGACTTTATACTATAAATATGAAAGCCACTGACTATGCAGGCAATATACTCAATACCAGTTACACCTTTACACTTATGTCGCATATTATCCCTGAACTTGTTGGCTATACCCCAGAAAATGTGCTTAACCACTATGTAAACAGCTTTAGCCCAGCAGTAATAACAGGCTCATTTAAAAACACTATACCTGTTGTACAAGATCCTGCATTGACTTATATTGCTCTTACATTCCCTAATGGCGAGATAGCAGAACATGCACAAGGTGCAAACCTCAGTTATCAAGTTGAACAAAACAACTTAAAAGCTACGCTTCAATTGACAAGTGGTTTAAATACAAATGGCGAAAATGACGGTGAATACACAGTACATTTCCATGCAACAAACCAATATGGTGCAGAGTATGATACAAGCATGAACTTTATTTATGATACAATAAAACCCTCATATACAGACCTTGTTTTAAGTGGTGGTAATATAGAATACCCTGTTACTGAAAACAGTATTATCAGTAATTCATTCAATTCTGTGCAAGTAAAATATACTGACATTACTTCTGGTATTCATTTTGCCCCAAACATCACCTCTATTGCTCTTTATGATCCTGATAATAACCTAATAACAGGTAATCATAGTTATATTGGACAAGGTGATGATAGAGTATGTCGTTGGGCATTCCAAGATCCTAATGCAATCATTCTTGATGGCACAAAAGATGGCATTTATACCATTAAGTTAAAAGCAACAGACAAGGCTGGTAATTCATTTAGCAAAGATATTAGTTTCAATGTAATTTCAATTATACCTCCACAAAACCTCAACACCTATCTTGATGCTGTTCATAATATCCATATTAGTTGGAATAATCCCAACCCTAATAGAAAAAAGAATAATTCACGTTCTGTTGGAAATTATCAAATCTTTAGAAAGATTGATGAGTCCGAATTTGTTCAAATAGCTCAAACAGCAAACCTTTATTATATAGACAATCTTCAAGAAGCTAATGATGGCACTTACACATATATGGTTAAAGCTCTTTACACAATACCAGGCAATAGCCAGATAATCCCAAGTGATGGAACAATTTCAGACCCTATTATTCTAAAAAGATTTACTCCTTGTACATTTAACATTACATTGTCAGACAACCAACAAGCATCTAATATCCTTTTTCATCTTTTGGGCAATGATGGACTATACAATCAAGAGCTTAACATGACAACAAATCAATCAGGCGTTATAAGCCTTCCTGCAATATACATGACAGACTATCTACTCACTCTTTCAAAAGAAGGATATCAAACAATTGTTGATACTATATCGATTGACTTGGCAACCAATGAGTTTACTTATATTCTTCAAAAAATTGACCGTCAACAAGGTGGCAGACCAGATAATTATGCACTTTATCAAAACTTCCCAAACCCATTCAACCCCACTACTGAAATACGTTTTGCTCTCAAAAGTAACAGCTTTGTCGATTTAGCTGTTTATAATATCAAAGGACAAAGAATCAAAACCCTTCTCGGTCAAAACCTGGACTTCGGCTATCACAAAGCCGTTTGGAATGGTGACGACAGCGAAGGCAAGAGAGTGTCTTCTGGCATTTATTTTTATATCTTGAATGTCAAAAGCAATGAAGATAACTACAAAGAGATTAAGAAAATGTTATTGGTTAAATAGCTTCTTTGCAAGTAAGAATTGAAAGATATATTTCAACACTCTATAATATAGAGGAGCCTTGTTATACGTGATTATGCTATTCAAAATTGGGGGCATTTATGTCGATTGAAGCGTTGAGGAACGTTATTCACAATAAGATAGAAAATCTTAGAAAAAAGGATCAAACTTCAGAAGAAGACGACTTAGAGCAAATAGAACAGCTAATAGCTCAGTGTAAGGACTACTCGCTTCAAGAGCAACTTGTGGAATTGTTATTGCTGAAAGCACGTAGCTTGTCTAATCGAGATAAAGTAGATTTGGCAAACCCACTATTCGATGAAGCTATGTTTATCGCAGAAAGCTTAAATTCAATTCACTTGCAGACTTCTGTTTATTTGAACCGAGCGGCTGTAAAAAAGAAATATTGCCTCTATGATGAATCTATCAATTTAGATTTAAAAGCCCTTGAATTACTTGATAAAACTGATTCATATGATTTGTTGTGCAGTACTCTGCAAAGCATTGGAGCTTCTTATTGGAGAAAAGGTGATAGCCCAAACTCTTTCAAGTACCTACAAAAGGCATTAAAGGTAGCTAATGAAAATAATCTTTTACGCTCACAAGCAGAGATATTAGCTTGGCTTAGTGAAATAGAATTGGAAAATGAGAACTATGAAAAGGCTGCTGAGATTATGATTCAGTCGAATAATATTCTTTTAGATTTAGATGATTGGCAAAATTATGCTTCAAATTTAAATGTTATTGGTACTTATCATGTGAGCAATCTCGACCAATCTTTGTTTTACTATAAAAAGGCAGAAAAGATTTCGCGTGCTAATAATTATGTGGACGAGCTATCAAATGCACTAAACAATATTGGAGCAGTTTATTTTGATAAAAAAGAATATGATACCGCTTTAGAATATTACAAAGAATCTTTAGATATCTCAAGCAACTATAAATACACTACTAATTATGCAAATACACTGCTCAATATTGCCGATATTTACAAGTTTCAAAACAACTACACAAAGTCTTTAGAGCACTACAAAAAAGGATTGCAAATTTTCAAAAACACTGATAGCCCTTATGCCATAATAGAAGGATATACTTCTTTATCTGAGTTTTATTATCACTTCGCTGAATATGACAATGCTTTGCAAAGCGTAGAACGAATATTAGCCCAAGCTATTGAAATGGACGATTCATCTTACCTGATGCGTATTTATAAGGTATATTATCAGGCATATGAGCAAAAAGGACTATATGAAAAGGCTTATGAAAGCTTAAATCTATATAGAAAATATTTTAATTCATTCGAAAATCACGCCACGATGAAGACACTTAAAAACATCAGTAATCAATTTGAAAAAGATATCATTGAACGTGAAGCAAAAAAAGCAACACAAGAAGAGGCAATTAAAGGTAAAATAGCAATGACTGTTACTGCAAACCATCATTTAAATCAGCCACTGATGGTGCTGCAGGGCAACCTCGATTTGTTACAGTATAAGCTAGAGAAATACAAAATCTATACATGCTCTGAAAACTTTAACAACTTGCAGAGATCTATTAATTCTTTTGCCAAGTATTTAGCAGAGCACAATAGCCATAAAGAGAGATAAAAATGGAAAGTGCTTATCTAAAAATCAAAGAGTTCTTGAACAACGTTAGACAAAATACTCAAAAAGATAAAAATGATAATAAAGCTAAATGTGTTGAGTTTTTAACAAGAATAGAGAATGAACAACCTAATAAGTGGCATTTGCTACTAAATCTGTGCTTGCTAAGAATGTCGGATAAAGAAGACATTGAGGTGTTGAAAAGAATAAGTGAAGAGATAGAGCAATCACTAGGAAGTAAAGAATTAACAGCTCAAATGTATATGACTTTCGCAGACATTTACAATCTTTATAACGAAAACAATGCAGCATTGGCATATTATAAGAAGTGTTTGACTCTTTTGAGCGAATTAAATAATAATATTGAATTCACTCGGACAGAATTTAGCTTGGCAGTAGTATACGTGAAATTAGGAATGCATTTTGACGCCTTTGAGTTATTTGTCAAACTAATAGAAGATCCTGTAATAAAAGAAGATAGCGGCAGAATGACAATTGCATATAAATGGCTTGCAATCATTGAAAAGGATTTGCATATCTTTGAAGAAAGTATAAATAAGTGCGTTTTGATGAGTAGATTGTCTTTAAAAGCAAATGACCATTATCGTTATGCTGAAGCACAAAACCTTCTGGGCTTAAACTATAATTACCTCAATAAATATGAGCAGGCACTTGATGCTTTTCAGAAATGCTTTGAGATCTGTACACAATACTCTTTTACCGACTTATTGGCAAGGACAACGCGTAATATTGGCAAAGCTTATAAGAGTATGGAAGCTTTTGGTCAGGCAGAGGATTATTATCTGCAATCGATTAGGTATGAGATTAAAATTAAGGACTTTAAACATCTATCAAATAAGTATCTTGAATTAGGCGATATTTATATTCAAAAACAAAGTTATGAGCAGGCAAGAGATACCTTACTGAAGGCAATGTCGCTAAGCAAAGCACATAAGCTCGATAATCTACAAACAGGATTTCTCTCTTTTGCCAAACTTTTAAAAGAGCAAAAGAAGTTCAATACTTCACAGTCTATTGTTCAAAGAATGCTTGCAAATAAAGATAATTTATCCGATAGAAACAGTGCACTCGCATATGGACTACTTGAATGTATTAGCATTGAGCAAAAAGATTTTTGCGAAGCCTTCAAATATGCACTATTAAAGAACGAATCTTTAGATAAATTAAAACAACTCGAATCAGCAAAAAAGATATCACATTTAAAAGGTAGCTTGGCACTCGAGCAGATTAAAAAAGATGTACGAAAGAGACTGATTAAACAAAAACAAAAAACGGCTTTGGAGCGTGCTGTAAAGACTAATCGCAAACTTCGTAAACCAGCAAACGAGATTAATAGGAATCTGGAAGAGATTATAGATAAACTTCGTTCTAATGAACAAATAGCATTATTTGAAAAGAATATCTTGAGGATGAGGAAATCTATTGCAAAAATTAATGAGACGCTTGATACTTTTGAAAAGAATAAAAATATCATCTTCACTGATTACCTACCATCAAGTGAGATGGTGGAATTTTTAGATTAGATAATATACATACTGACGTCTTTAATAATATTGGCACAACCTTCGCATAAATCAACCGCTAATGATCCCGCGATATAATCTTGACCTCTTAAAAGATAAGTTTAGTCATTATAGAGTATTAAATGAGGCTGCCGCCCAGTGAACCAAAATAACTTATAAAAAATAAAGCATAATTATGAATTAAAAAATGCCACCCTCTATATATATAGGGCTTACAAAATGGTGTTTTTCTAAAACTATTTTCACCTAAATCAGCAGATGCCTACTACGAGCGGGTTTAGAGGTGATTTTTTTTTCTACCAATATCCACCCAAAGTTGGCTAAAATAAATTACATCTCATCTCTCGATTCTCAAATGTCAGTATTCTTTGAGTCTGTAGATCTGAAAAGTACATTAACCAACACCTTCATGTTTATCACTTTCAAACGGCTCAGTTTTATCAACTGTACTCTTTTTCTTGACAATTTTATATATTTTATTATCCATACTTTTAAGGAGAAATTATGATATTTATTAAAGAAAGAAAAATCTATGGATACGAATGCGATATCTACGGGCATTTAAACAATGCAAATTATCTACAATTCTATGAATCTGCACGTTCTGATGCACTCACAGACATGAAATTTCCTATCAAACAATTTAATGAAATGGGTGTACATCTTTATATTGCTCGCATTGAGATTGACTATAAAGCAGGTGTCTTTTTGGAAGATACTGTCACCATAAAATCGTGGATGAGCACAGCAAATAGACTGGGCTCAACATGGGTGCAAAAGCTATATGACTCGCATGGACAGCTTTGTAATCAAGCTTTAGTGAAAGTCGTTCATGCTAAAAATGGCAAACCTTTTAGAATAGATCACGAAACAGCAAACTTCTTTATCAGTTTTGTAGAAGATGAGGAAATATAAAAAAACACATATTTGTAAAATAATGATTGACAAAAAACAGCCATTTCATTTAATGTAGACTGATATTTAAAAATAAAGTACAAGGAGGAAAGTATGAAAAAAGTAATACTTCTAATTACAATTAGCTTAATGCTTGTTACACTTGCATTTGCTAACCAATCAATCAAAATTGGAAAGATGACAGAAAACGCACAATCAAAGTCTTTCCGCGCAGAAGCAGTGACTTTTGTTGAAGACTTTGAAGGGAACTTAACATGGGACCATTACGATGGCGCAGAGCCAAACAGCATGTGGCATCTGATTAACAATCATCCATTAGTTTATAATAATACTGGTTACAGCTGGTTTATGGGTGATCATGACTTAGGTACATACGGTGGTTATTTAGATGCTATGTATCTTGTTTTAGATACTCCTTCTATCGAAGTACCAACAAGCAATCCAATTCTTACTTTCAAGCTCAATTACACAGTAGAAGATCCAGGTCAACACGAAGCTTACAACGGTTGGGATGGATGTAACTTAAGAATTTCAACAGACGACGGTGCAACATGGTCAATCTTAACACCAACAACACCAGCATACAACTGTACTTCAATGTACAGCTTTGGTTTTGTTCATGGTGAAGGTGTAAACATTCCTGGTTGGGGTGGCAGCACAAACGGCTGGGTTGATGCATCTGCTGATCTTACACAATACGCTGGACAAAATGTCAAAATTCGTTTTGCATTCGCTTCTGACCCTGCTTACAACACCTCAAATGCACCTGAGATGTTTGGTATGTGCGTTGATAATATCAATTTGGGCACATTCAGTGAAAACTTTGATGATGGCGAAGAACACGGCATGACATATGCATCAATGGTTCCACTTGGTGGCGACTTATGGCACGTTAAAGAATACGCGATGGCTGCATCTGGCACACACGTATTAGCTTGCCAAAACGAAGCTGGCACATATAATCCAAATATGTACAACTATATCGAAACAAACACAATTACTCTTCCTGTAAGCTCAGAAGTTCGCACTGACTTTATGATTCGTGGTGGATTCAGTGATACTGGCACTTTCCCAGACGTAGATTATTGGGGATTTGAGATTTCTCCTGATAATGGTACTACATGGAATGCTATAAGTAATCCATATGCAGATCCAAATGGATCTAACTATGTTTATTCAGACGCTCCAGACGATTTTAATTCATTTGTTGAATCATACCCTACAGATGGTTATATTTCTAACTATGCTGGTCAAGATGTAAAATTCAGATGGTTCTTCCAATCAAATTCAAGCACCAATGGTGAAGGCATCATGATCGACGATTTCAAAGTCTTTGCAAATGTCTTTGCTCCAGCTCCAACCTCTCTTACCGCTGTTAAAAACGGTGATGATATTGATCTTGCTTGGGCTTTAGGTAGTGGACAAACTGGTACTATTTACTATCATAATGACAACTTTACTGCTGATGGTATTGGGCTCAATGCGCAATCATATCCTTCAGAATTTAGCTGCGCAATTAAAGTTCCTGCTGAAATGGCTGCAAACTATGCTGGAAGCCAAATCACAAAAATTAAATTATACCCAATGTTAAACGTTCCTTTCACTGCAAAAGTCTGGAAGGGCGGTAGTGGTGCTACTTTAGTTACATCTACTCCTGCTACTGGTATTGCTGCTGAACAATGGACAGAAGTTACTTTATCAACTCCTGTAACAATTGAATTTGGTACAGATTACTGGATTGGCTATAGTGTTGAACAACAAGCTGCAAGCACATATCCAGCTGGTTTAGACAATGGTCCACAAGTTGAAAACGGTGACATGGTTTACTTAAATAACTCATGGCAAAGCCTCTATGCTGCATCAAGCGGCTCAATCGATGGCAACTGGCTCATCCAAGGTATTGTTGAAGCTGGCGGAAGAGAATACGCTATTGATACCCGTGCTGTTCAAAACTTCAATGTTTATCACAAAGAAGGAATTAATGGCACTTATGCATTATTAAACACAGTCGACGCTGACAGCTACGCTTATACACATAGTAATCCAACTGGCAATCAAGTACACTATTACAATGTTACCACAATGTGGGATGGCATTGAATCAGACCCTTCAAATGAAGCAAATGAATTTATGTCACCTGCTGGTGCAACTGAATTTATCTGTGATGATGGCACAGCTGAAAGCGGCTTTGCACACACTGGATATATTGCAAATCAATTTTTCCCAGAATATACTGCTGATGAGTTAACTATCCAAACAATTAAATTCTTTGTTCATACCAAAACTGCAAGCAATATGAGCTTAAAAATCTGGGCTCCAGACAATGAATACTTACCTGGCGAAGAAATCTACACACAAACAATCACCCCTGCAATGGTAAATGTTGGCTGGAACTATATTATTATTCCAGAAGCAAATCAACCTGTAATTAATACACCTAACTTCTTTATCGGCTTCCAAGAATCTGCTGGTAGCCAAAAAATTGGTTTTGATACAAATAGCACAGGTAACTCATACAAAAAAACAAGCTCAAGCGCATGGACATTACTCAGCGATGGCAATTACATGATTCGTGCATTTGGTGAAGGCGCTCTTGAAGTTAATGATACACCTATCGTTATCAACAAATTAACTGCAAATAACTATCCTAACCCATTCAACCCTACTACAAACATCGCTTTCAATATGCCTGCAAATGGTCAAGCATCTGTAAAAATCTACAATGCTAAGGGACAACTTGTAAATACTCTCTTCAATGGCGCTCTTGAAGCAGGTCAAAAAACAATCACCTGGACTGGTACAGACAACAACAATACAAAAGTTGGCTCTGGTGTTTATTTCTACAAAGTAGAAGCAAACGGTCAGTCAGTTATGAAAAAAATGTTACTCATGAAGTAATATACATTTGCCGGAGCTTATGCTCCGGCATTTTTATTGTTTTTAAATATATTCTTTTCAAAAACGGATTAAAAATTGCAATATATAAAAAAGAATATATTTAAAAACAATAAAAACAGGAGAAAATATGAAAAAGATATTAGTATTAAGCCTTTTAACCTTAATTTTTGTAGTATCCTTGGTCGCAGTAGATCAATTTGATATCGAAAAATATCATGCAAATACTATTCTTATCTGCTTCAAGGCAGACAAAATCGGTAGCAATGTCGGTGAAATCAACAAATCTTATGAAGGTGATATTGTACAAGTTGGACTAAAATCATTTGACTTATTAGCAAAAACGTACCAAATTACCGATTTAGAACAATTGTATTGGGTCAAAGATCAAAAATGGATCGATAAAAACGGTGCTGCTCCAATGAATATTTTTAAAGCAACAATTAAGGATAATTCACAAATTGAAGAAGCAATTGGGGCTCTAAATAAAGACTCAAACCTCGTTTTCGCTGAATATGATGGTATCACAAAGCTTTATGCAACACCAAATGATCCATTAGCTGAAATGCAATGGTTTTTGGAAAAAGTCCAAGCTTATGATTTACATGACTTCTTCAGTGGCGACTCAACTATCGTCGTTGGTATTGTTGACTCAGGGACAAAATGGAATCACATTGACTTAAGGGACAATATCTGGATCAATATGGCTGAGTACGAAGCTGGTATGACAATTAATTGGAACACTGGTCTTGTTTCTGGCGGTAATGGTATTGACGATGATGGCAATGGTAAAATCGATGACGTAATCGGTTGGGACTTCTTCTCTGAAGACAATAACCCATATCAATCATACAATGGCAATGACCATGGAAGCCACGTTGCTGGCTGTGTTGGTGCTGTAACAAATAACGGCGTTGGTGTGGCAAGTATTGCACAAAAAGTTAAACTTATGATAACCAAGCATCAATCAAACACTTCACCAAGCTCTTCTGTATCTTATGGAAATAATGGTATTATCTATTGCGCTGATTCAGGCGCTCATATTATCAACTGTAGCTGGGGCGGACCCGGTGGGGCTTCAACTTCAAATAATATTGTAAACTATGCTTTTGCACATGGCTCATTAGTATTAGCTGCAGCTGGCAATGATAATGCAGACCATGCATACTATCCAAGCTACCCTTGCGACGCTGTTAACGCTATCTCCGTTGCAGCATCAAATCAAAGCGATAATAAATCTGATTTCTCTGATTATGGCGTTGCAGTTGATGTAATGTCACCTGGTAGTGCTATTATGTCTACCATTTATAATAATAACCAAGACACTTATGCAAGTTTTCAAGGCACATCCATGGCAACACCCGTGGCTGCTGGCATTGCTGCAATGATTAAATCAACTCACCCAGAATATGGACCACAAGAAATTCGTGATAAACTTCTATCTACAGCAGATCCTGTTGATGATATGTATGGCACAATTTATGAAGGCAAGCTTGGCTCTGGTAGAGTAAATGCTTTTAGAGCTATCTTATCTGACGTTATCCCAAACTTGAACCTCTATGGAATGCAAATCTCTGAAGTTGAAGGTGATGGAGACACTGTTCCTAACCCAGGTGAAACTATAGAAGTAAAGATTAGCCTTGAAAATGAAGACTCATGGCTTGATGCAACAAATATTTATGCTGTGGTCAGAAGCAATCTAAACGAAGTAACACTTATTGACTCTGTATTATACTTCTCCGATATTATTAACGGCTTTGTTGGACACTCGACAAATAAATTCAAGTTTTCAACACCCGAAGGCTCAAATATTTATGAAATTCCATTTACATTGCATATCACTGCTGACAGCACACCTGGTGCAGGAATTGATTATGTAAAAAATATGCCTTTCACTGTTGAGCTTAGCCTAATGCAAAATGGCTGGCCCAAGCAACTTGGTACTTCTTCAACCTCATCACCTCTTTTAGTAGATTTAAAACAAAATGGTGAAAAAGTCCTTGTCTTTGGCGATGCAAGCGGTAAGGTTCATGCTCTGAATCCTGATGGTTCTGAACTCACTGGGTTCCCTGTTGAAATCGCTCCAAATTCAAATATCTTAAATGGCGTTGCTATTGCTAACCTTAGCGGTGATGCAAAATTAGAAATAGTTGCTGCTGCACAAAATGGCACAGTAAAGATTATTGATCATAATGGTCAAGTCTTGGCTTCTGCTACACTACAAGGTAATATCCGTAATTGCCCTGTAATTGCTGATGTAAGTGGTGACAATCAACCTGAAATTATCATTGGCACACAATTAAAGAACCTCTATGTATTAGACGCTATCACCCTTGAACCAAAGACTGGTTTCCCATTGACTTACGAAGCTCCTATTATTGCTAATATGGCTGCTGAAGATATGAATAATGATGGTAAAAAAGAAATCATCTTTGCTTCAAACCAAAAATTACATGTCATTAATGGCACAAACGGTGAAGAATTAGCTGGCTGGCCTGTAGATTTACCAAACCCAAGCTTACACGGACCTACTGTATCTAATTTTGACAATGACCCTAATACAAAAGAAATTGTCATTGCTGGGACAGCATCAACAAACTGCCCATTAACTATCTACAACCAAGATGGCACTGTCTTAGCAAGCATACTCTCACCATCTGCAATTAAATCTGAAATTGTTCCTTTCCAAATGAACGCAGATGCCCCTTATGAAGTTCTTTATTTAGATTATGCAGGTAGAGTATTTGTTCGCAATTCAAGCCTACAAACAATAAATCCATTCCCTGTCCAAGTTGACCCAGCTGTAGAAAGCTCACCAATAGTTTATTCACTCACTGCAGCAAACTCAAATAATATCATCTTCGGCGATAATGATGGTTGGATACATGCTATTGATCTCGAAGGTAATGATATCGCTGGATTCCCCATCAGAGCAGGATTTAATATCAAAACTTCTCCTACAATTGGATATTTTGACAACGACAATGATATTGATCTTATGTTCCACAATGAAAGCGAAGTTGTCTTTATTGACTACAAATACCCTGGTTTTGGTGGACAATGGGTAAACTTTAGAGGTAGCTCAAACCGCACAGCTTCTACCTTTGATAATTCAAGCGTCGATGCTGATGAACAAATCGTTGTTCCTTTAGTAAATAACCTTGATCAAAACTACCCTAACCCATTTAATCCAAATACCAGCATCTCATTCAGTATCAAGAATAATACTCCAGTAAAATTGACCGTTTACAATGCTAAAGGTCAAAGAGTTAAAACACTCGTTAATGATACAATGAATGCGGGACAACACTCGGTAAACTGGAATGGTAAAGACAGTAATAACAAATCAGTTGCAAGCGGCGTTTACTTCTACAAAATCGAAACAAATGATTTTAACTCAACACGCAAAATGATGCTGATTAAATAAACAAAAATTTAAAGCATAAAGGGCAGGCTATTATGTCTGCCCTTTTTTTTATTGCTTACTAATTTTGTTCTTTTACACTTATTTGTCTTCGTAATAAATCATGCTTACATTCCCTTTTGATTTCTATAAAATCACTATTCATTCTCCAAGATAGCAAGGGGAATGTCAAGGGAATCATATAGATATATTACTAACAAATAGGGATTTACAGGTTTGATTGGAGAGTAAACGAAAAAAAGGAAATACAGGTTTGATAATAAACATTTTTGAGTCATATTTTACCTACTTTAATAGAGAAATGGATTACTTTTCAATCTGTAATTTTTACATATTGTTTTAACTTTAGATGCAATGTTCTCTTATAGCCTTAATTGCATATGAAAGATAGACTAATACGAATAAGTAAAGAGATCCAATCTTTCGATTTCACGCGGTGAAAGGCGAGAAAAGCGACTTTGACGACAAGGACAGGCACATTTCGCCCCAACATTATTAGGTTTATTTGTATGTATCCAAAGACAGAGCTGAGCGCTGTATTGAGGGATATTTTTTCTCATGAAACTTAGTAATTAACCTGAACAACTCAGGATAATTGTTGGTGCGGTCGAGTTTAAAAGAAAATAACTTGACATTTTTTCTTGACATTATATACTAATTAGTTATAATATTCTTAGGAGGAAATGTGCCAAATATTTTAGATTATTTAAAAGAAAACTTTTTGATTTTTGATGGTGCGATGGGCACAATGATACAAAAGTACAAGCTCAGTAAAGATGATTTTGGGGGCTATGAGTGCAATGATTATTTGAATATTAGCAAGCCAGATATTATTACTGAGATTCACAAGCAGTATCTTCAGGCAGGTGCTCAAGTGATAGAGACAAATACTTTTAATGCCTCGGAACTTTCTCTACAGGAGTATGGTTTGGCTGATAAAACAAAAGAAATAAACCGAGCAGGAGTGAGGATAGCGAAGTCCGTTGCAGCCAGATTCTCTACTATTGAAAAGCCCTGTTTTGTCTCAGGATCTGTTGGACCTGGCACGAAACTACCCTCTTTAGGACATATCAATTTCAATGAAATAAGCACAGCATATTACTCGCAAATAGAAACTCTCGTTGAAGAGAATGTAGATATTTTGCAAATAGAGACCAATCAAGATCCCTTGCATATCAAAGCAGTGTTAAATGCTTGTTATCGAGTGTTTGATAAGCAAAAAAAGACTGTTCCTATCATTGTCCAAGCGACTATTCAAGACAATGGACAAATGCTGGTAGGCACCGACGTGCTCGCTTTTTTACATACTTTTACCACTATGCCTGTAGATGTGATCGGAATCAATTGTGGTACGGGACCTCAGTTGATGGAGTCTTATATAAAAACACTGGCAGAAAACTCCAATAAGTATATTTCTCTCTTGCCAAATGCAGGCTTGCCCGTCATGGAGAATGGAGAGCTCGCATATGATCTCACAGCACAAGAGTTTGCCAAAATGACAGCTGATTTGGTGAAAAAGTATAATATTAGGATGATTGGCGGATGTTGTGGCACTACACCTGAGTTTATTGCAGCATTAGCCAAAGAGTTAGCCGATTACAAGGCAGGTCCTCACTCTTTTGATTACAAAAACCATTTGACTTCTCTGTTTTCAGCACAGGCAATAGATGTCTATCCCAAGCCTTTATTGGTCGGTGAGAGGGCAAATACTAATGGAAGCAAGAAATTCAAAAAGCTTTTAGAAGAGGATAAATGGGATGAGATGTTGGAGACATGTAAAGAGCAGGAAGATCAAGGCGCCCATGTCTTAGATATTTGCCTCACTCATCTAAACCGGAATGAAGTAAATGATATCAACACCTTCTTCCCCATGCTCAACTCCTCTATTCAAGTGCCTTTAATGATCGATACTACCTCTTTGGACGCAATAGAAGCTGCCCTAAAATGCCTCAGTGGAAAGGCAATTATCAACTCATGTAATTTTGAAGAAGGCGATAATAATGTGCGAAATTACTTGCAAATTGCAAAGAGACTAAATTCTGCATTAATCTGCCTTGCAATCGATGAGACAGGAATGGCAAAGAGTTTTGAACAAAAACTGCATATTCTAAACCGTTTTATCGCATTAGCAAATGAAGTTGGCGTGCCTAAAGAGAACTTATTCTTCGACAGCTTAACTTTTTCATTGGCAACTGGCGAAGAAAGCTATCGCAATTCTGCTATAGAATCACTAAAGATGATTGACTATATAGAGAAAAATGAGCCAAAAATAAGCTCAATCATGGGAGTAAGCAATGTGTCCTTTGGCTTAAACCCCAAGATCAGAAAATACCTCAATGCAGTTTTCTTGAGTGAATGTGTTAGAAAAGGACTTGATGCAGCCATAGTTGATGCCTCAAAACTCATTCCGATAAATGAAATAGATAAAGATATTTATGAGATTTGTACAAAGCTTATTTATAATGAAAAGCATGATGACGAAGATGCCTTGCTTTTATTAGCAAAATCAATTGTAGTAGAGGCAAATGCCACTGATAGTACAGAAAACTTGAACTACAATGAGCAGTTAGAAAATAAGATTATTAAAGGCAATACAGCGGAGCTTGATATTGTATTGAATAAAGCTTTAGCTGAAAAACACGCACATGAAATCATTAATGACCTCCTTATCCCTGCTATGCAAAAAGTCGGCGAGCTCTTTGAGAATGGGAGATTGCAACTGCCCTTTGTATTAAAGTCAGCTGAGGTAATGAAAAAATCAGTAGAATATTTAAAACCAATGATGGCTGAGTCCAGCAGTAATAAGAATAAATCCATGCTCTTAGCAACAGTGAAAGGTGATGTTCATGATATTGGCAAAAACCTGGTGCAAATAATTTTAGAAAACAATGGCTATAATATTATTGACTTAGGCGTAAAACAAACACCACAGCAGATCAAAGAAGCTATTATCATGCATAAACCGCAGTCTCTTGGACTTAGCGCTCTGCTTATCAAATCCACTTATTACATGAAAGAGACATTAGAATTTCTCAAGAATGCAGATATCAATATTCCCGTCATCTGTGGTGGTGCAGCATTGAACAAAAGCTTTGTAGAAAAAGAACTACAACCTGTCTATAATGGCAAAGTTGTTTTTGGTAAAGACGCCTTTTCTGGTTTAGAATTTATGAAGGAAGTACTATGAATTATCAAATCAAGCCGCACTGTATAGGGCTTAATCAAGTTGAACGCATTGATATTGAAACCATTAATAACTGGATAAACAAAAAGATGCTATACTTTAAACTATGGGGCTTTAAGCCTGATGATATGCAAGATAATAATATTAAAAAAGAAATAGAAAACGCCCATAAACGCATGTTTGAATGGGCAAAGACACAATGCTCACCAAGCATATCGTACGGGATATTCCCTTGCCAAACTGATAAAGATATGATTATGATTTACAAAAAGAAAGACAGCTGTGAAAACTGTGTTGCTTGCAATCTCTTATCTACAAGTGCTGATAATGTACTAAAAGTCTTGTTTTTTGAACGAGATCAAGAGCACAATATATCAATTTGTGATTATTTTAATACAGTAAACTCCGGGGTAATAGATTTTCTTGGATGCCAGGTTGTAACTCTTGGCGACAAGCCTGTTCAATTTGCTAAGCAATTAAATGATGAAAATCAATATCAAGACTATTTTTATTGGCATGGATATTGTTCCGCTCTCACAGAGGCATTAGCTGCCTTTACACACGGAAAAATCAGAAAAGAGATGGGTATTGCAAAAGAGAATGAAACAATAGAAGACGAATGGACAATGAATTATCGAAGCAGGAGATATAGCTTTGGATATAGCTGGTCAACAGATATGTCTGAACAATTCAAGGTCTTGGATATTCTAAAAGCAAAAGATATGGGTATAATTATGAATGAAAGCGATGAATTAGAACCTGAGTTTTCAACATGTGCGCTAGTCATCCATCATCCAGAAGCAAAATATTGGTAATTGAAAATCTTATAACAATTATACTTGACTTTTTTTTATAATAGTATAGTGTAATTATTAGTATATTAATTGGAGGTGGGTCAGTAATGCAAAGATGGCAATTAAGCGATTACAAGAGAAAGATAATATTTAAGTTATTGTTGATTCTGATTATCACTTTTACAGCAGTAAGTAGTGTAAATATCTTTGTCTTCAAAAAATACTTACAAGAAAAAGAAATTGACACTCTCACTAAGTCTGTGAATAATACGATAAATACTCTATCAAAAACATATCGACTACCTATTTGGAATATAGATTACGATAATATTGATGCTTTGAATAATGCAATTTTGAACAATGAAGAATATGTCGCCATAAATATATTTAATGAAGATTTTGAATTTATTGCAGGCTGTGAAAAGACGCTTATTAATAATTCAGCAATAATTGAAGACCGCACGGTGCCTTATAATAATTATGATAATGAAAAGAGTGTCATAAAAAAGAATTTCCAAGTATATTATAACAATCAAAAAATTGCCAATGTAGAACTTTTTTATACGAATATTTATGCCTTAAAACAAGTAAATAGGAGCAGCTTTGCCATATCTGTAACTTATCTTCTACTGATGTTGTCTTTATTATTTATTTCTTATTTATTCATCTCGACAAATATATTAAAACCTATGATATCATTATCTAAAACAATAAACTTAATTACCCAAAAAAGTGACTATACTATCAGATTAAAAACTGAATTGCAAGATGAAATTGGGCAGCTTTATAATAATTTTGATATCATGCTCGAAGAAGTACATCAAAGAAATAATAGTCACGATAAGATAAAAAAGGAATTAATGTGGGTACAAACAAACCTTACAAATATCATAAATTATATGCCGTCTATTTTAGTGAATGTCAATAAGAACGGTGAAATTACTCAATGGAATAATGCAGCAGCAAGCTTTTTTCAGATTTCCAGCTCCGACGCTATTGGAAAGTCTTTGCAGGGTATTTCGCCCGAGTTTAATCTGCTTTTTAAAAATTTTATGACACACAAAAGGAGCAAGCTTTACAATCATCAACAGATCAATGAAAGCATAATGAATGTACATATTTATCCAATAAAAAGCCCTGAGCTGGAGAATATTGTTATTTTGGCAGATGATGTGACAGAGCTTGAAAACAAAAACTCTCAATTGCAACAAGCCCAAAGAATGGAATCCATAGGCAATCTTGCTGGTGGCGTAGCTCATGAAATAAACAATATGCTTAGTGGAATAATCGGAACCCTGTCAATAATGAAATTCAATATCGAGAGTAAAAAAGAATGTTCAACAGAAAAGATTATGGAATATCATCAATTAATGGAGAGTTCTGCAAGTAGAGCAGCAAATATTGTACAGCAATTATTATCTTTATCAAAAAAACAAGACCTCTTTCTTGCACCAATAGACTTGAACACATGTCTGACTAATGTAACAACTATATGTAATAAATCATTTGATAAGTCAGTTGAAATATTTACAACGCCATATGAGGAACCTGCAATATCTTTTGCATCTGCGACACATATTGAGCAAATATTATTAAACTTATGTATTAATGCAACTCATGCCATGACTATCATGAGAGATTATAATGAGGAGTATGGTGGATTATTAAATATAACTATTTCTATGATCAAGGCTGATCAGTTTTTCACTCAACTGCACCCCAGTGCAGAGCCAATTGAGTACTGGAGGATCTTGGTCGCAGATACGGGTGTGGGTATAGAAAAAGAACTTATTACCAAGATATTTGAACCATTTTACACTACAAAAAACAAGGATATGGGCACTGGACTTGGCTTGACAATGGTATATAATCTTATCAAGCAGCACCATGGCTTTGTTGATATTTTTTCTGAAATAGGTATTGGAACAAATGTCTACGTCTATCTTCCAGTCCACCATATGAAATTCAAAGCAAGTAATATCCAAAAACACGAAAAGATATACAAGGGTGAAGGGACCGTTTTATTGGTCGATGATGAATTATTTGTTAGAAAAATGGCAAGAGAAATGCTCGAAACATGCGGGTATTATGTTATGACTGCAAATAATGGTAATGAATGTTTAGATATTTATAAAAGCCAATCACACAAAATTGACTTGATTATTCTTGATATGATTATGCCTCAAAAATCTGGTAAGGATACATTTATCGAATTAAAGGCATTTGATGAAAATGTAAAAGTATTATTAACTTCTGGTTTTAAACAAGATGAACGAATTAAAAACATTACCAATATGGGAATTAAGGGCTTTATACAAAAGCCATATACTCTCGAACAGCTCTCAAAAACTGTATATGATACTATTACCAAAAAAAGGTTTTAAAAGAAGCTAATTACTTGAATTTTATTAGAAATAAATACTTTTACTCTATAAAAAGGAAATAATTAAAAAAACTATACCTCTTTTCTTGACAAATATACAAAAATAATAAACTTGTCTTAAAATAGATTAGAATGGAGGATCAATGGAAATAGAGAATAAAATCCAAGAACTCAGAAGAAAAAGAGAACAAGCCTATCTGAGTGGCGGAGAAGACAAAATTGCAAGCCAACACGGAAAAGGGAAACTAACTGCACGTGAACGTATTAAGTTTTTAGTTGATCAAGACTCTTTCGAAGAATTTGACATGTTTGTGACCCATGAGTGCACAAACTTTGGTATGGAAAAATCAAAAGTATTAGGCGATGGCGTTGTAACTGGTTGTGCAACGATCGATGGACGTTTAGTTTATATTTTTTCTCAAGACTTTACTGTTTTTGGTGGCTCACTATCTAAAACCTATGCTGAAAAAATCTGTAAAGTTATGGATATGGCAATGAAAGTTGGGGCGCCTGTTATTGGTTTGAATGATTCAGGCGGCGCACGTATTCAAGAAGGTGTAGACGCTTTAGCAGGCTATGCAGAGATATTCTGGCGCAATGTTCAAGCCTCCGGCGTAATACCACAAATCTCAGCAATCTTAGGACCATGTGCAGGTGGAGCAGTTTATTCTCCTGCAATTACTGACTTTGTGCTCATGGACAAGAAAAACTCCTATATGTTTGTAACAGGACCAAAAGTAGTTAAAACTGTACTCAATGAGACAATTTCAACAGAAGACTTGGGCGGCGCAAGAGTCCACGCTTCTAAGAGCGGTGTGGCTCAATTCCTCACAGAAAATGAAGAAGAGACCTTAACATTGATTAAAAAGCTGGTAAGCTTCTTGCCATCAAACAATATGGAAAACCCTCCAAGAATCGCATGTATCGACCCTGTGACACGCCTCTGTGATAATCTGGCAACTTTAATTCCAGACAACCCAAACAAACCATATGATATTTACGAAGTTATAAAGAGTATCGCTGACGATGGTGACTTTTTAGAAGTAGCAAAACAATATGCTCAAAATATAGTTGTTGGCTATGCTCGCTTAAATGGACAAACTATTGGTGTTGTAGCAAACCAACCCAAAGTCTTGGCTGGCGTACTTGATATTAATGCTTCTGTAAAGGCTTCACGATTTGTCCGCTTCTGTGATGCATTTAATATTCCACTTCTCGTACTTGAAGACGTGCCTGGATTCTTACCTGGTTCAAATCAAGAACATAATGGCATTATCAGACATGGCGCAAAACTCCTCTACGCTTTTGCAGAAGCAACAGTTCCAAAAATTACAGTTATCTTAAGAAAGGCTTATGGGGGCGCATATTGCGTAATGAATAGCAGACATATGCGCGCTGATGTAGTGTATGCATGGCCAAGTGCTGAAATCGCAGTCATGGGACCTCAAGGTGCTGTTGAAATCATTTTTAGAAAAGAAGTAAAAGAAGCAGAAAACCCAACCCACGTGCTAAAACAAAAAGAAGAAGAGTATCGTAATAAATTTGCAAATCCGTATAGTGCTGCATCAAAAGGTTATGTCGATGATATTATCGAGCCTGCACGCACAAGAGTTAGACTCATTAGAGCTTTCGAAATGTTAGCTACCAAGAAAGACTCTAATCCACCTCGTAAACACGGCAATATTCCATTATAAAGGATTTGACAATGAAAAAAAACTATTCTATCATTATACTTTGTTTGCTCGCTTTATGTCTATTTTTGCCCCTCACTGCACAAGAAGCTGACTCAACGGATATAATGGTTAGCACACAATTAGAACGTTATGGAATATCAGAAAATAGCACGCTTTTAGAGGTGTCAGAATTTGTCAACATTTCCATAGATAGCTTATCTACACAATTTAAGCTCAATCAAAAAGATAGATTCTTAACAAGAAGAACCCTAAAATCCCTGAGATTAGATCCAGAAGAAATCATCATCTTTAGAGATAATAGTCAGTATTCATTAAATCATAACTATACGATATCACAGGTATGCGATAAATTTCATATACCACCCAAAAAGCTACTCGAGTATTTACATTTAGGCATTCAAGATAAATCAAATTATACCAAAACTCTTCTCGATCTTAAAGTCACACCTGAAAAAATCGTAGAAATAAATGAACAATTTTTAGAAGAAAAACCAGAATTTGGTGCTATTCTAACCATTATCGGCATGCTTGTCGTTTTTGGAGCTCTTGCCATTACAGCCTTTGTCATTTCTCAATTAGCATATTTCAACAAGAAAAAACAACCTACACCAATTGTGCAATCATCAGTGCAAACACCAATTGGGACAATCAAAACCACTAAGCCTGAAAACCTTAGCAGCGCCGCAATAATCGCTGTTATTACCGCTATTCATATCAGAAAACAAGAGCTTGAAGAAGAGAGCAAAGTCCTGCTTACCTGGAAGAGAGCAAGCGTTAGCATGTGGCAAGCATCAGGGATAGTTCAATTCCCAAATGCTCAATTTAGACAGTTTAAGAAATAGTGAAATTCACAAGGAGAATTTATGAAAAAATATTCAATGAAGATTAACAATGAGCTATTTGAAGCTCGTATCATAGAGTTTTCTGCTAATCATGCAAAAGTCGATGTAAATGGGGTCGAATTTGTTGTTGAAATAGGCGCAGATCCTTGCCAACCTGAGACCAGAATTGTTCAGATGGAAAAGCCTGTACCAAGCGTGCCTCAAATGCGCTCTGAAGCTGGTAATAATAGTGACGTTGTGGCTCCAATACCTGGAGTTATTATCTCTGTCCAAAAGAAAGAAGGCGACTTTGTCCATGCAGGAGACGTGATTATTACTCTTGAAGCAATGAAAATGGAAACTGAAGTAATGGCTAATGTCGATGGTATTATTCAAAAAATAAATGTAAAAGAAAAGAGCCCTGTACAAGAAGGCGAAGTGTTGGCTACAATACAACAGGTAATAAAAGAAGCGCCTCAAGCTCCTGCACCTCAACCAACACATACACCACAGCCAATGCCTCAAGCTCCTGCACCTCAACCTGTACAGACTTCACAACCTGCACAAGCAGGCAATAAAACAATCGTCACCCCTCTACCTGGTATTATCCTTGATGTTAAAGTACAAATAGGAGAAAAAGTAAAAGAAGACCAAGTATTATTTGTGCTTGAAGCAATGAAAATGGAATCAGAGATCTTTAGTGCATATTCAGGCACAGTAACAAAGATCTTAGTTAACAAAGGTGACAACGTCATTGACGGTCAAGTCTTACTTGAAATAGGAGATTAATCAATGGCAGAATTAATAAACTTTTTCCACACAACAGGGTTTGCTTGGTATAGTCACAGTTATTTGCTAATGCTGATAATCGGGTTCTTTTTTATTTGGTTCGGTATTGCAAAAGAATACGAGCCACTATTATTAGTTCCAATCGGCTTTGGTATTGTACTTGGCAACTTGCCTGGCGTTTCAGCCATGATGCAGGGCGTTTACTCAGAAGGCTCTGTAATGAATTATCTCTATTTCGGTGTGATAAAAGGCGTTTACCCTCCTTTAATTTTCTTGGGTATCGGAGCTATGACAGACTTCTCAACATTGATCGCTAATCCAAAGCTTATCTTGCTTGGGGCAGCTGCTCAATTTGGTATTTTTGCTACCTTTATCGGCTCTTTGATACTTGGTTTCAACGTCTTAGAAGCTGCGTCTATCGGTATTATTGGCGGTGCTGACGGTCCTACATCGATTTACCTCTCTTCCAAGCTGGCGCCTCACTTGGTAGGTCCTGTAGCTATTGCTGCATATTCATATATGGCTTTAGTTCCTGTTATTCAACCACCTGTAATCAAACTCTTAACCACTCCAAAAGAGCGTGTTATCAGAATGAAAACCCCACGTATGGTCAGCAAAAGAGAAAAGATCCTCTTCCCTATTATCGGTTTTGTGGCGACTGGACTCATCGCTCCTGGTGGTGTTGCACTTTTAGGTATGCTCTTTTTTGGTAATTTATTAAAAGAGAGTGGCGTCACAGAGAGGCTTGCGCAAACTGCTCGTACCTCACTGATCGATATTTGTACAATACTTATCGGTATTACGGTCGGTGCATCTACCAGTGCAGACGTATTTTTAAATGCAAGCTCTGTGAAGATTTTTACACTTGGTGCTTTTTCTTTTATGATTGCAACTGCATCTGGTGTTTTATTTGCCAAGATAATGAATCTTTTTATAAAAGAAAAACTCAATCCTATGATCGGTGCCGCTGGCGTTTCTGCTGTTCCTGACTCAGCACGCGTGGTTCAAGTTATGGGACAACAATATGATAAAGGCAATTACTTATTAATGCACGCAATGGCACCAAACGTAGCTGGTGTTATCGGCTCTGCTGTTGCTGCAGGTGTTTTACTTGGAGTTCTTGGTTAAAAAACTATCAAATAACGGCAACTATTACAGTTGCCTTTATTTTTTTAATAAATATCTTGAATTATTTTGATTTATCAAAATATCTTGAAACATCCTATTATTCAGTAGTTACAATAATAGAAACAGAAAATAGTGTGGACTAATAATTTTTTCTTGACATAATAAGCGAGTTCAGAGATTAGTCATTAACATAATAGAGTGTGCCGAAGTGGTGAAATCGGTAGACGCAGAGGACTCAAAATCCTCCGAGTGCAAGCTCGTGCCGGTTCGAGTCCGGCCTTCGGTACCATTTTCTATTATTAAAAACTCTAATACCCAAACAATAAATACATGGAGGAACGTAATGCTAAAAAAGCATACAATTATCACTATCATCACCACTATAATTCTATTATGCCCTGTATTAATATCAGCAATATCTGAAGCTGGAGTTATTTTCTTAACTATCGAGCCTGGCTCACGACCTGGCGGTATGGGGAATGCTTATGTTGCTCAAGCTGATGACGCATTAGCAAACTACTGGAACCCTGGCGCATTAGCATTTAACCGAAAGACGCAAATAGCTGGTATGCACACCAACTGGTTTGGCGATGTTGATGGTATTAACGATATGTATTTCGAGTATCTTGCTTTTAACAAATACAGCGAAGACCTGATGGGCAATTTTGGTTTTCATGTATTATATTTAACTTATGGCGAACAAGAGAGAATCACTGAAAACAATCAGTACGATGGCACATTCAACAGCTATGAAGTCGCTATTGCAGCATCTTATGCATACCAATACAGCGAAAACTTAGGTATAGGCACAACACTAAAATTCATTCTGAGCGACCTCTCTGATGAAGGCACAGGACAAACTGAGCAAAATGAAAAGGGACGCGGTATGAGTTATGCCTTTGACATTGGGATTAAAAAGAAAAACTTGCTTATCAATAAATTAGACTTCGGTTTAAATATCCAGAATATCGGACCAGATATCTCTTTTATAAATGAAGAACAAGCTGATCCACTACCAATAACCTGGAGAATGGGCTTTTCTTATCGAGCTGTTGAAAGCGAATTTAATAAGCTCACTATCAATGCTGATATGAATAAGCTGCTTGCCAACGATGATTCTGTGCTTAAGCGTCTTATAACTGCTTGGTATGATGATCCAAGGAAACAGGAGTTTCAATCGACCATTTTTAATGTAGGTGGTGAATATGTTTACCTCAATTTACTCTCTATCAGAGGTGGTTATATTTACGATAAAGCTGGAAATATTATGGGTCCTCACTTTGGCGCTGGCGTTCAATACACTTTTTCTAATCAATACAAACTTAGCGTCGACTTTGCTATGCAAGAGGGTGGAGACTTAACTGACTACAATAAAACTTTTTCAATTGGTCTTGAGTTCTAAAAATAAAGATTATTTTGTTTCACTGTAAATCGGTAATTCCTTACCGCTTTACAGTTTTCTATCCAAAGAGCTGTTTTTTAAGTTGATCAAAAGAAAAGGTTAAATCTAATGAAGTTAAAAACTCTATCTGCCCTTATACTACTTGTTTTGGCGATCTCATTAAATGCCAATAATGACAAGATTATCTTTGGGAAAAAGTATAATAAAATCCAAACTAAAACACACCCCGCAAGCGACTTTTTTGCTAAACAATATCAACAGTACGTGCCAAATAAAAAGTCCCCAAACTTCAATAAGCTACTTGTCCTACTGGTCGACTTTCAGCTTGACGACAACCCCAATACCACTGGCAATGGCAAGTTTGTATCCACTATAGACACAACTTACAAATTCATCATTGATAGTCCTCCACGCAATAAGCTGTTCTATGAGACACATATGGAGGCTTTAAAATACTATTATAAAGCAGCCAGCTTTGAGAGTTTTCAGCTTGAATATGATGTCTATCCAAAAAATGCAGGTGCATATACGCTGCCACATGAAATGGCTTATTATCACCCTGTAAATGCGAGCAATGACCTCTTTATTAGCCGTGTTGAAGAGTACTTTCATGATGTCTTCACTACTGCTGATCAAGACTCTTCGCTTTACTTTGGCAATTATGACCATTATATGATCATACATGCTGGCTCTGACTGGCAACATGATATCAATGGAGACTCTCCCTCTGATTTACCCTCCTTTTTCATTCGTGTAGGAACGGGAAAAGAAGTCGTCGTCGATAATGGCGCAACGACTATCTCCCATGCCTGCAATGTGCCAGAAACCATCACACAAGACACTTATGAGTCAGTCGAAGATGGTACCACATATATTTATGGCTACGGCGCTGTAAATGCCGTTTACGCACATGAATTTGGGCATTCTCTGGGTTTAGTTGACCTATACAATACCACAAATTCAAGACCAATGGTTGGAGTATTCGACATTATGGACTCCGGTGGGCAAGGGCTTATCACTATTCCTGATCCGCT
>Ga0208195_1001324_pt1 | contig 27654 bp, 28 predicted proteins | sample AD_UKC077_MetaG_FD_184441 | JGI IMG/M metagenome (GOLD analysis project Ga0208195, IMG submission 184441) | Active sludge microbial communities of municipal wastewater-treating anaerobic digesters from USA - AD_UKC077_MetaG (SPAdes) (version 2) | ecosystem: Engineered > Bioreactor > Anaerobic >... | reverse complement strand
ACCTTCTGGCCCAGCCTTCCAGCATGTCGTAGCTGGCGTGTGTCGTCTCGGCTTCAAAGAACTGGGCCCACACCCGGTTGGTGGCATCATCCACCATCACCATCAGCACGCACGGCGCCCGTCGTCCCTCGAACCAGTCGTGGTGCGAACCGTCCAGTTGCACCATCGCCCCAAAGCAGGGTTTACGCTCCCGCCATTGCCGGTGGCGTTGCCGGCGGCGGCGCACGGTCCATCGCCCGGCGGCCAGCAGGAAGCGTCACAGATTGCTGCGAGACAAAAGGTTGTCACGCAGAGTCACGAAGCGATTGCGCAATTTGTCACTGCGGTTCGGAAGACCTGTTTCTGTAGGAAGGAGATGTTATTCCGGTCATGAAGATTTGGCAGTCGGTGACACTTTTGCTGATTTTCTTACGGGCGCGCGCCGATGGGGTGCAGGCGCAAACCAGCATTTTACCCGGAGTGACCTACTACGCCGGCCGCGAGTCACTCACAGGAAAACTAGCTTTTCTCGTGTCTCATGACGCCACGCTGGAAACAAACTCCGCAGCATCGGCATCTGTTTACGAGTTTGATTTATCGGAAAGCAAACTGCGGAAAGTAACCGATGCCCCCAAGGGACTGTTCATTCCTTCAAACGAGAGCGGCGTTTTCGGCGTGGTTTTCAGACCAGACAACTGGTATCACAGCGACGACACCAATGTCTTCGTTTACTCAGAGGCATTGCGACAGAGCCGCACTTTAACCCTCGACAGTCCGGTGAAAGAAATGCGTGTTCTCGCCGGACACGCTTTTATTGTAGTGGAACGCACAAGCGGCACTGGCCTTCTTGATTACGACATCGCTCGCGACGAAAAGCGGCAGATAGAATTCCCGGACGCCAGCAGATGGCAGTATCAGCACTACGACAAGATCCATGTCCCAAAGGGGCTGACGAATGTCCTCCACTTCTACTACCAGGGTTTCGGAAACCGGCTGGGAGCGGGCAAAGATTATCGAGACGGGTACTATAGTCTGGACGTTGCCACCGGCGATACCCGCTGGTTCGCCGAGTTGTTGGACGACAAGGATGATGAAATGTACAATTTTCGAACCGCAGACGGTCGTTACGTTTTTTTTGAAGGCCCTGACACTCCCGTCCGTGGATTCAAATTGGTGTCCTCTCCTTGGAATTTTCTGGAGACCGAAAATCAAGACCCCAAGGGGGAGAAGGTGAAGGTGCTCAAAGCGTTTTCAAAACTGTCGGTGCGCCTTGGCAATGCCTATATGCTGAGTCAAGTTTCCCCAGACGGACATTATGTGCTGGTGAGGTTGCAAGAACCCTCCGTGCCCAAGTCACCGACGCAGCCAGGGTGGATGAACACATATTTTCTGCTTGATGCGTCAAACGGTAAAACCAGGGTATTGTTGAAAGAAAAAGTTGAGCAAACGACTAAGGGTTCAATGTCTGCGGTTCGCTGGATTCGGTAATTTCATCAAAAATTAACGACCCGGCGTCCCACCAAACGGTGTGAAGGAATCTGGCTCGCCTGATAGTGTTTCCCTGTTGTTCCCTAGGGCGCGGAGCGGCGCCCCGGGCAGCGGGAGTGCCGCGACGGTTGCCGAGAGTGGCAGCAGACTGCCGCACTCCACGACGCTTTGCGCCCACTGGCGTGCGGGATTCATGCGCCAGCTTTTGGAGTGCGCCTGTCCTCTGGCGCTTTCGGTCGCAGCATCAAGGGGAATTGGGGAGCGCCCTCGTCCCGGGGATAGTGGTGATTGGATTGTGCCTCTGGACGATGCCGCTCCTGACGGAGCTGGACAATTGTTTGCGGCTGTGACTACAGAGATGCCGCTCCTGACGGAGCTTTGGCGCCGGCCAATGCCGTGGTCGGGACGCCAACCGCGGCACCCGGGACGGGTGCGCTCCTTCAATCCCATCTGCGGACCAGTGCGGCCTTCGTAAATCCATCCGCACACCATTTTCCCTCCTCGCCTCCTTCTGGGAGGGACAGGTTCCACCCTGTCCCCAGTCCCCTTCCTCCTGCCGAAGCACCCTCGGCGCGGCATCTTTGCAGCCAACGCAGACCCTAACATTTTGAGCCCCGTCAGGGGCGGCATCGCTTTTTCTTTTACGCGGAAACGGACGGTTAACGTCCAAGCCATCGCCTAACCTCTTTCATCCACCGGTGACGCCGATGCACGCCGATGAAAAGCCGGAAAAAATCTGTGCAATCGGTGTCATCGGCGGATTCGTTTTCAAGCGGTTGCCGGCGACACGCCGGGCCGGCTTCTACGGGCCCAGTTGAATGCGATAAAACCGCCGGGCATGTTGGGCCGCCTTCGGGTCTTCCAATCGGAAGGGAACGGTGACCGGGGTATTGGTCAGAAGCGGCGTCCAATTCACCAAGTTCGAGGAAACCTGCACCAGGTAATCCGGTCCGATCTGCCCGGTAATGTTGCAGCCAAAGCGGCCGTTGCTCCAGGTGGGCGGATTGATGCCCGGCGGCACGACGGGATTAACCCGCACCACAAACGACTGCGTGGCGCTCAAGCGGGGCACCGCGTCGTCGGTGACGCGCAACTGGATGAAATTACTGGAGCCGGCCTGCGCCACAGCGGGCCGCCAGCCGAACACGCCGTTGGCGGCGCCCAGGGTCGCGCCCACCGGCGCGCTCAACAACGCATAGGTCAAGGTTTGCGGCGGTGTATCCGTATCCACCGCCGGCACGGCAAACGTCAACGGACTGCCCGGGTTCAACACCGCATGGGCGATGGCACCAATCTGCAGCGGTTGCGTGCGGGGCGGGAAATGATGCGGTTGATCCGGGCTGTTCCGGAGGCATTGCGTGTTCCGCGCTGGAGACCGGATTTCCTTGTCAGTCGGCGGCGCCAATTCTAAGGTCCCCTCGGTGAAACACCTTGAGCTGTGACATGATTGAGTTGATTCAGTTTCCGTGGAGTGCCTTCTGCCAGGTCCAGCGCCGCCTTCTTGAATTCTCCGGGAAACCGTTCCAGACGATTAACATCCCCAGCAACGACCGTTCGCTGGTCTGGAAACTGACCCGGCAACGTTATTACGGGGTGCCCGTCATCCGGGACGGACGGACGGTGGTGTTTGAAACGAGCGAAACCTCGCAGGTCATCGGCAAGTATCTGGACGACAAATTCGGGCTGGGCCTGTTTCCGCGCGAGTTGGACGGCCTGCAGACGATCCTGTGGCATTACATCGAGGGGGAGATCGAGGGCTGCACCTTCCGTCTGGCCGACCTGCACTGGCGCGAATTTGTGCCGCCGGCGGAGCAGTTGGATTTTCTGCGTTTCAAGGAACGCAAGTTTGGCGCCGGCTGCCTCGATCAATGGCGGCGGGACCGGAAACAATGGCAGCGGCAACTCGCCACGAAACTCCTGCCCTTCGAGGAAATGCTCATGCACCACCGGTTCCTGCTGGGGCCGCGGCCGCGGTTCGTGGACTTTGATCTGTTCGGCATACTGACCCATTACCTCACCGCGGGCCGGGGCCGGCTGCCCAACCGGCACACCCGCCTGCGGCATTGGTTGACCCGGATGCAACGCGTGAAAGCCTCCCAGTTCGTCCCGTGAAAAACTTCGTTCTCGACACCAACGTTCTGCTCCACGACCCCAATTCCCTCCTAAACTTCCAGGACAATCGCGTCCTGATCCCCATTGAAGTCATCGAGGAGATTGACCGTTTCAAACGCGAAGCCACCGAGCTCGGCCAGAACGCCCGCACCGTTTCCCGCATGCTCGATGGCTTCCGCGTCCAAGGCCACTTGAACGAGGGGGTGAAACTGCCCAACGGCGGTCATCTGCGCGTGGTTTTCCGGAAACGCACCACCCGGAACGGCAACGGCAACGGCCGCGCCAAGGAACACACCGTGGACGACCGCATCCTGTCGCTCTGCCTGGGCATCCAAAAACAGGAACCGAAGCGCCGGACCATTCTCATCACCAAGGACATCAACCTCCGCATCAAGGCCGACGCGCTCGGTCTGCCCGCCGAAGATTACGAAACCGACCGCGTCTTCATCACCGATCTCTACACCGGCATGATCGAATTGATGTTGAGCCCGGAGGCAATCGCCCGGTTCCGCGCCGCCGGCGAACTGGCCCTGCCCGCCGATCGCCCCTACGCGCCCAACGAGTATTGCACCCTCATGGACGAGACGCATCCCAAGCGCGCGGTGCTGACCAAGGTGGACCCCACCGCCACGCGGCTCATTCCCATTCTCGACAGCCGCGGCGGGGTATGGGGCATCCGCCCGCGCAATCGCGAGCAGCATTTCGCCTTCGACGCGTTGCTCGATGACCGCGTCAAACTGGTTACGCTCATGGGCAAGGCCGGCACGGGTAAAACGTTGCTGGCCCTGGCCGCCGGCCTGAAACGCACCGTGCTGGACCGGGAATTCCGCCGGCTCGTCGTCGCGCGCCCGACCATTTCAATGGGCAAGGAACTTGGATTTCTGCCGGGGTCGCTCGACGAAAAACTCGCCCCGTGGATGCAACCCATTCACGACGCGCTGGAGATGCTCAGCGACCTGAACATGGGCCACGATCACCGCCGCAGCGCCGACCTGATGCGCTCGGGCAGCATCGTGGTGGAGGCGCTCAGTTACATCCGCGGCCGGAGCATTGCCAATCAGTTCATGATCATTGACGAGGCGCAAAATCTCACGCCGCTCGAGGTCAAAACCATCGTCACGCGCGTGGGGGCGGGGACCAAAATCGTTTTCACGGGCGATCCCTACCAGATTGACAATCCTTACGTGGATTCGTCGTCGAACGGATTCAACTACCTCGTCAGCCGGTTCCGCGCGCACGCGGTGGCAGCACACGTGGAGCTGCAAAAAGGCGAACGCTCCGAACTGGCGGAGTTGGCGGCGAATGTATTGTAAGACCGGCCCGTCCGGGGCGGCGGAGAAAGTTGATTTTTTTCTCGCCGACCGTCGCGATCAGGCGCCGGGCGGGGACGGGGGCGGGCTTACATTGATGCCGTGCTGCAAACAATAGGCCGCGTTTTTGACATACTTTTCCGCCAGCGCCTTCAAGCCGGCGCGTTCCGCGGGCGTCAATGCGCGGGCCACCCGCGCGGGCGTGCCCAGCACCAGCGAACCCGCGGGAATTTTCGTGCCCTGGGTCACGAGCGCCCGCGCGCCGATGAGACATTGCGAACCAATTTCTGCGCCGTCCAAGATCACCGCGCCCATGCCCACAAGCACTTCGTCGCCCACCGTGCAAGCGTGTACAATCGCGCTGTGCCCCACCGTGACGTGATGGCCCACCACGCACCCGTAGTCGTCGGAGAGATGCAGCACCGCGTTGTCCTGGATGTTGGTGTGGTGGCCGACCACGATGCGGTTGATGTCGCCGCGCAGCACGGCGTTGTACCAGACGCTGGCGTAATCGCCGAGCGTCACGTCGCCCACCACCACGGCGCCGCGCGCCAGGTACACCTGCCGGCCCAGGCGCGGAGTCCGGCGCAGGAAAGTCTCGAGTTGTTGTGCCAAGGACATGCGAACGGTTTACGGGGTTGCGGGGGCGGAGGAAACAAAAAAACCCGCCCGGTTCGCACCAGGCAGGTTGTTGTCCGGCACGCCCTCCGGGTGTCACCGGCGGAAGTGTCCGCGGTGATGCCGCGGGGCGTGGCCGACGCGGAAATGGAAACCCACGACGGGCGCGAGCGCATAATACACGGGCGGCGGCGCGTACACCACCGGCGGCCCCGCCACCACCATAGGCGCGGGCGCATACACCACCGGGGGCGGTGCCGGTGCCGGTACGTAGGCCACGGGCGGCGCCGTGTAAACGGGTGCGGGCGGGGGTTGCAGCGCCTGCACGAGGGCGGCGCCCGCAATCACGCCGGTCAACACCTTGCCGGCGGTGGCCCATTCCCGGTCTCCTGCCTGCGCGCGGGGCGCGAGGCCGGTGATGACGCCCAGGGTCAGCAAACTTATGATCAGTTTTTTCATCTGTGTCCTTTCGTTCACCTATGATGCACTCGAACTGACAAAACCGACGTGTGGATTTGAATTTTATTCAAAGGCCGGGTATCAATGACCGGGTGGATGTTCCATGATCAAGCCACTATCCAAACATTCGGTGTACACCCGCGCGCGGCGCGTACCGCGGCGGTTCAATGATCTGACGCCCTCGAAGGCGTTCAACCCGCGCACCTTTTTCCGTGAGATGGTGTGGAAGGCGTTGCTCACGCCCCGGCGGGGCGCCCAACGGCTGCCGGCGTTTCCCCGGCTGACGCGCGGCCAGTTGGCGCTCACCTGGATCGGGCACGCCTCGTTCCTCGTGCAGTTCACCGATCTGAACGTGCTCATTGATCCGAATTTCGCGAACTGGCTGTTTCTGTTGAAACGCATCCGGCGATCCGGCCTGCGCCTGGAACATCTGCCGCCCATTGACCTGGTGCTGCTCACGCACGCGCACTTTGACCATTTTCACAAGCCCACCCTGCGCCGGTTGCCGCGGCCGAAAATCGCGATTGTGCCCTGGGGCGTCGGCGAACTCGCCCGCGATCTCGGCTTCGCGCGCATCATCGAACTGGAATGGGGTGAAAGCTTCATCCACGGCGATTGGAAAGCCACCTTGACCCCGTGCAAACACTGGGGCGCGCGGGTGCTGCGCGATGATCACCGGGGCTACGGCGGCTTTCTGCTGGAGCATCAGGGGCGCCGGCTCTATCACGCCGGAGACAGCGCCTACTTTGACGGCTTCCAGGAAATCGGCCGCACCCAGCCGCCGGAGATCGCCCTGCTCCCCATCGGCGCCTACAAACCGGAAGCCTTCCGCAACGTCCACATGGGCCCGGATGAAGCCCTGAAAGTCTTCCGGGAACTGCGCGCCCAATGGATGGTGCCGATGCATTACGGCACCTTCAAACTCTCGTTCGAGGATTTGGACGAACCCCCGCGCTGGCTGCAGCAGATTGCCCGTCAGGAAGGATTGCTCAGCAGCATCCGTTTCCTCGAAGAAGGCGTGCCGGAATTGTTTTAGCGCGCAGCTCCCTACTGAGTTCGCCGACCATCCACCCGCGTCCTCCCGCCGCCGGCTCACTGTCTTAACGAATCGAACCACGCCTTGGCCGACAACAAGCTCGGAGCGATGCAGTCGGTGTGATCCGCCGTGGGATCGGGATCCAGCAACTCCACCTGCGTGGCGCCGCGTTGGTGGAATTCCGTCCAAGCCACCGCGGAGTTGGCCGGGACAACATCCTGATCGCCCGCGCAGTGATACAGCCGCATCGGTCGTTGCGGGGCCCACGCCCAAAGATCATTGTCGCGCAGGGCCTGGCGCAGGACGTGGTGGGCGTTGGTCCGGAAATCGGCGAGCCACGCCGGCTGGAGAATGTCCAGCGGATTGGCCGGCAGGGCGGCGTTGATTTGTGCGCCGGAGACGGTGCCATTGAACAACGGCGGCAGCGTCGTGCGATACGGCGGCCGCAACAAATCACCCAGCGTCGGCGCCAGATGATACACCGCTTGATACGCGGCCAACAGATACGCGAAGTAATACGGGTTCGGCTGCGGCCGGCCTGAGAGCGTGTCCGCCGTCGTCACGCCGGAAAGATCATAAGCACCGGCCATTGGCGCGGAAGCTGTGATCGTGAATTCCGCGGTGTGGTACATCTCCAATTCGCGATGCAACGCCATCGTGGCGTGGCCGCCCTGCGAATACCCCACGAGAAACAACTGACCGTTCAACGCCACGCCCCGCTCGGCGCACAACGCCCGGGCCGCCCGCAGTGCGTCCACGCACGCGGTGGCCTCCGAACGCGCGTGATGATAAGGATGCAAACCCGGAGATCCGCCCAGCCCCAGATAATCCGGCAGCACACAGGCATACCCCGATGTGGCCAGCACCACGCCGAGGGCCGGTTCACCGTAGAGGTTCATCGCGGAAGGCGCCTCGTTGGTGCGGGTCAACGTGCCGTGCTGATAACTGATCAGGGGACACTCTCCCGCGCCCACGGGCAACGCCATCGCCGCTGTGGCCACCGTGCGCGCGCCGAGCGGATCAATGGTTTCGTAAGCCAGCGTGTAAAGTTGGACGTCGAATTCTGCGGTGAGAGGGGCATCGAGCAATTCCAGCAACGGCGCAATCTGATTGGTGGCCAACGTGCTGTGCAGCGCACGGTGCAGGAGTTTTCCCCGCGCCGCGGCGGGCACCGCGATCACGCGATAAAACCGGGCCGGCGCACTCACCGGGGCCACCCAGGCAGTCTCCGTCACCGGCCAGGGCTGGGACGCGGCCGGCAGCAACCAAAGCGAGTCGCCCCATCCCTCCCGCGCTTGGATGGTGTAAGCGACGTTGTCGCCCGCACTGTTCCATTGCAGGCTTAATCCCCCGGGGAGGCGCTGGACATGGGTGAATTGCAGCGGGTCCGCGGCGCCCGGGCACACACCCGCCAGCAGACCGGCCAGCACCAGGGCCATCACTGGGGAAACACGGTAACGGGTTTTCATGCGCCAGACGGTTAACCACCGCCGCCGCCGCCAGCAAGCCCATTATGCCTGCCCCCCATCCGCAATTGGCACTTGCACCTCCGCCCGACAATCCCAACCGCTTCAAATCCTTTTAACCCAGGAGCCGGCGCGCGCGAATTCCCATGGTGGTAATCCGAAAGAACAAACCGCCAGCCGCACGGCGCCAGTAAAACGGGTAGCTTTACCAAGAGGGGCCAGCGATTAATGATGGATTAAAGAAACATCTGAATTGTCCAGCCTTCTTGGCGCGGACTTGGCCAGAATGGAGCTTTGTTGCCGGCAAGGAGATCAGCGAGGGGGTGGCTGGAGCCGTCAACCTCCGCCTGCCGGTGCCGCTCTCGGGGGGGCTGAGCATAAGCATTGAGGCAGCCTGACGTGCAACCTGCAGCGGCGTGATTTCGTCCAAGCAGTGCCGGGTGATACAGCCTTCCTGGCAAGTCCGGCGGCAGCGGACGTTCCGTTCCACCACTCGATTCCGGGGCCGGGGGTAGGGAAACCAAATACGGCTGTTCGAAGGGCCGAATATCGCCAAAACGCGAACGCTTGCGGCGCCTCCCACATGCATGACCCCGCAATCGTTGGTCACCAGCAAGGCGCATTGCTGCAAAAGGGCAGCGAGCGGCTGAACCTTGGTATGGCGTGACCAGAAGGTCAACCACCCGGCTTCCCTGAGCTGGCGGCGCCATGTCTGACAAAGCGCCGTTTCCTTGGGACCAAATATGAACAACGGCACGTTTCCGCCGTCGGCCAGCATCCGGGCGGTTTCAAGGAATGATTCCATTGGCCAGCGCTTCGCCGGATGACCCGCGCCTGGGTTGAAAGCAATGACCGGCTTGGCGGTGGGATTTCTTGATTTGATCCAGTGCTTCGCCCGTTCCTGCTCTGGGGCGCTCACGAAAAGCAGCGGGGTCCGACTACGAAAGTCTTTGCTCATCAAGCGGACCAGATCGCCAAAACAATCAACCACATTTCGGCGCCCTTTGGCCCACTGCTTCCAGTGCGCCAGCGGCAACGAGTATTCGTAAATTTCGGAAAGGCCGTCGAAACCAATCCCCACCGACCTGGCCGGCCCGAACCGTTTCACGAGCCGGCCCGTCTGCGGTATGCAGAGGCTGTCCACCACGGCATCATAGTACGGGCGGAATCCAGTCCGCCGCGCAAGCCGCGTCGTCCGATTGGCCGGCCGGGTTATGTCGAACCAACTGCTTGGAGGTGAAATCACCCGATCCACGTGGTGGTCACTGGCAAAAATGTCCGCATACGCCCTGTTCACACAGACATCAAGCGTTGCCTGAGGGAATTTTTCACGCAGGAAATGAATGCTCGGCAATGTGGTGATGATGTCTCCGAGCGCGTTCTGACAGATGTAAAGCAGACTTGGAACTTGGGAGGGCACGGTGAGGTTTTATGGTCTCTGCCCCGCCGGTGAACCGGCGGGGCAAAAGATGTTGGTGGGACTAACTACCCACCCGGTAAGTGACTCCGCAAAAGCCGGAGGAATTTTTGGTGCATCCGCATCCAGCGTTCAATACATAGCGTTTAGCTTTGATTGCCAGCTTCATCAATTTCACCTCCTTTCGAGTTTTGGTTGATGTCGGCTTGGGCGGACGCCCAAGCGCGCGCAAGCTTGCACGTATAAGGCGTGGGCTTGCGAAAGTCACCCTCCTCGGCGTGCCACGCGCCGGGGCAACGACTGCAATAGAGGAAATCCGGACAATCGCTGCATTCTGGAATATCGCGCAGCCGGATGGCGCCAAATTCAGAAAAAAACGGCGAGGATTGCCAGATTTCGGAAAGCGGGTTTCCGGGCCACTTGCCCAGGCCCACATTGAGTCCGATGCAAGGGCGAATGGTGCCGTCTGGGGAAACGCACAATCCCGCCGCGCCGGCTCCACAGAGCACGGCATCTGGTGAGGGGCGGGTCAAAGTGAACATCGCTTCATCTCGATTATAGAGTTTGTAATACCGGGAAGCGAAGATCTCGTGCAACAGGTCCATATCCTCGACCCGTTGGCCGAGTGGCGACAAACCTCCGTCGTTCTTGGCGGTGATGCTCAGGTCGAACTGATACTCGCAGCCGAGATCGCCGGCCAACTGTTCGATCTCGCGCCATCCCGGTGCCGTGGATTGCAGCAACGGGGATTTGATGATGACCGGCAATCCGGCGGCGCGCAGGCGGCGGATGGCCGCAATTGACCGGTCGAAGGAGCCGCGGATGGTGGTGATCGCATCGTGCAATTCGGCCGACGCCGCATAGATGCTGCACCCCACCGACCGGGGGCGAAGCTGAATGAGGGCGTCCAGCACGGGATCGTTCAAAAGCGTGAGATTGCTCGTAATGGAGGTGACCAGTCCGTGTGAGCGCGCCAGATTCAGAATCTCCACAATGTCCTTCCGGAAGAGCAATTCCCCGCCGGTCAGATGCAGCATCAAACCGCCAAGATCAACAAACTCTCCCAGCAGCGCATCAATTTGCCGCGGCGACAATTCGGCCAGACGCGTCTCGGTGGGCAGGTAACAATGGACGCAACGTTCGTTGCAGCGGTAGGTCAACTCCAGGGTAAGACTGTAAAACACGTGGTGATCGGCCATGAATTGGCTGATTGCCAATTCTGGGTTCTGGGTCGGATCCACTGCCTGCCTCACCGCCGGTGCGATCCCCGGAATGGCCGAATCGCGGCTGACCGGAGGCGGCGCCCAGCCGATCAAGTCCGCGGATTCCAGGCTTTCAACAAATTCCGCCAGAATGGCCTGCGCGGCGGCGTGCGGGGCCTGTTCAAAATTCCCATGCTGCAAAATGTAATCCAGTGCCGCCGCGGTGTCCCCTTTGGATGTGTGCAGGCGGCGCCACACTTCTGCGGAATCCCCCTCCAGGAAGACCACCGATTGAGTGGGCGTGTGGTAGGCCACACTGCTCAACGGCTGGCCGGGGAATGAGTAATGGCGGGTGAATGTTCCCTCAGAAATGCGGATCCCCTCCGGCAATCTTCGTGGATCACGGGGAGGGGCGGTTAATGTTTCGGAAGCGGTGGGCGATGGACTCATGGTGATGGGCGGACAGCGGTTGCTTGATGGTCTTTTCGTTCTGTAGCCACGGAAAAAAGAGCGCGAATGTGTTGTTCCGTTCCAAGCAGCGCAGCGGGGCGCTGGTGAGGGAGGCGTCTCCCGGTTGTGCTGTTTACGCTGCTCACCTGATCCGAATACATGAAAACTCGCCGCTTCTCCGAAAGGCCATGGCCGTACTCCATGGGATGGTTGGCGGATTGTTTGGATTACATAACTTCATCCCGATGCCCGCCAGTATATCACCTTGCCGCTGGCTGGCAAGGTTTTTCGTTTTTTTTCGGGCGCAATGGGGAGCGGAGAGCCTTGGGCGGTAGCAGTGGGGTGCAAGGAGCAGGGAACCAGGAGAGGAAGAAACCGCCCACGGAGGATCCCCGTGCTGGTTCTGTCCCGCGTCTGCCCGCACCGGGACGGGATGCTGGGAGGCTCTACGGCAGGCGCCGTCACGGAAAAAAGCCGTCGCTGTTAATAACGTGAAACCCCAATCCACCGATGACGCAGATTTCCCGGATTTTTCCGATTTGCCATCAGCGTGAATCAGCGAAATCTGCGGGCCAAAGCATGGGTGAGATGGCGGCTAGAATTCAACGTCGCGGCAACGCTGTTCCAACTGGTAGGCGATTTGTTGCATGACTTTGTCGGAAAGCTTTCTCGGTTCTCCTGCGATAAAATGGGGAATCTGTTTGGCGTTGAGCACTTTTATTTCCGCTTTCGTTTTGAGAGTGACAAACCAACCCGGCAACGCGACCAGGCCCGTGACGCCGACTGGTTCGCCGGTCGCTTTCGACAACATGCCCGCCAGCCACCGGGCATTTCGTTCTGCCTGCGGGATGGCGTTGGTATCCGTGTAGTTGGGGAATCGGATCGCTTTCCCATCGAAAACCGCTTCATAGTCGCGTTCGCCTCGGCGTCCTGGACGTTTGGTTCGCGCCTTGGTTTCAATGGCAAAGACCCCCGAAGGGCCCACGACGACGTGATCCAAGTTCCATTTTCCGCCGCCCGGCACGTCGTGAAACACGCGGCATCCCTTCGCCCACAGACCCTGTAATTGTTCCGCAACGGCTTGTTCGCCGAGCAAGCCGAGGCGTGCCGTCCGGATCTTCTGCTCGGTGCGCCAGGCCATGACGATGCATACTGCGGCGGAAACACCAGAGACGGCGAGTGAGACCACCGACCCCGTAAAGCTTTCCGAATCCGTTAATGAAAACAGCCCCACAGCAGCCAAAGCGGCCAGATACGCGCCCAACATCCAAGTTAATAAAGAATCGCCCAGGTCGGCGATCTGAAGACTCAGGCTGTGGCCGGCGGGCCGGAGCAATTTGTCTTGCTGGGGCGGCCGCTCGCCCGCCCGCTTCCGCCGCCAGCGGTCCGCAAACAGGAAACAAAACAACACCACTAACGGCACGCACCCGGCCAGCATGAGAAGATTCCGTCGCATGCGATTATCCAACCCAAAGGTGCTCCCGGTGAAAGCAGAGAAACGCCGTATCCGGCGGGGCCAATTTTTCCGGGAAACGAATTGGCTGTCCGGTAAACGGAATAAAATTCTGCCCCCGTGCCGGCTGCGGAAAAAAGTTTTGCAATCGCCTGCTCAAAATCACGTTTAACCCATTATCGAGCGTGCTGCGACGGGCAAAGAAACCAGCCCCGTCGGCTTGCGCTTCTGGCCTGCTTCCCCATCGCGCAGGCTGGCTTCCGGCTTCGGGGTCATCCGTCCCGTCAGCGCCCGAGCCGCCGCCGGGGAAACACGGTAACCGGTTTTCATGCGCCAGACGGTTAACCACTAGCGCCACCGCCAGCAAGCCCATTATGTTCGGCCCAATCCACGATTAGCGCTTTGCAGCCTCGCCTTCCCGCGCGCGAGGCCAAAGCTCAAACTCATCTTTCTTGCTGATGTTGAGCCCCATCAGGGGCGCCATCTCTGTAGAACTCGATGCAAAATTATTTTAAGCTCCATCAGGAGCGGCATCATCCGGTGCCCGGGCGCGAGATTTGCACGAACCGTTGCCATACATCAGATGATACCGCCCCTACGGGGCTGGTGATTTGTTGGGGCGAGGGTTTCTATAAAGATGCCGCGCCTACGGCGCTTGGGGTTGGCGTTGTTAGAGGGTGCGCGGAATTCTCGCATGAAAGGACCGAAACCCAAACCCATCTTCGTCGCCAACATTAAGCCCCGTCCAGGGCGGCATCTTTGTAGAACCCGGTGCAAAATATTTTTGAGCTCCGTTAGGAGCGGCATCTTCCGGACCACCGTGTGCAAGAGTCACACGAACCGGGGACATACACCAGACGATGCCGCCCTACGGGGCTGGTGATTTTCTTTGGTGCGGTTTCTACAAAGATGCCGCGCCTCCGGCGCTGCGAATAAGCGGTGGTTACGCCATGCGGAATTTCTTGGTGCGGTGTTCGGCGAGGAACGCCAATTCAGGCAAGGCCGCGTCCTCTGGCAAATGCAACGGTTGGCCTGCGTACGCGCCAAAACTTTCGGCGACGGCCCGTTGTGGCAATTCTGCCTTCAAACGCGAAGAAAGCACCAAGCGCAAGCTGTCGTCGAAAGTGATCAACCCTTGGTCAAAGGCGGCATCGTGAAGGCGCGAAAGCGAAAGGCCATTGCGAACATTCAATCGCTCGGCGGCGTGAGTGCCCCACGGAAGGATGTGAGAAGCAACCAGCAGTTCGCGCACGGCCAGTTGGGTGACGCCGCAACGTCCGCCGAAGTTGTTCAAGACGGCGTCGCGAAAGTAATCCTGTCCTCGGCGCTGCTTTACGTTCGCCGTCGTCTCCGTCGGGCCGGTTGGCGGTCGCTTGCGCACGCGGATGCCCTCTCTCGGTAACACTTCAAGTTCACCGTGTTCGTCCACACCAAACAGTTTCCGCAGTGCATCTTCGCTCGCGGGCACTGTCTCGTTGAGGTCGTCGTGAAACTCGTTCCATACCGTGCGGTCGAGCGCGCTCGCGCCTTCCAGCCCTTTGATGCCGCGCAATTTCAGCGCGGGGTCAAGCGAGGCGAAGTTGCACAACTTCATCGCTACGCTATTCGAGCTGCGTTCGAGCTTTTCCGCCAGCGCGACGATCGCAGATTGTCGCGCGTGAAGCTGACCAAACGTGAGCTTGTGATACAGGTTCAGCGCGACAAGTAACTCATCGCGCGTCCATCGTCTTCCGGCAGCCATGCGGACAGAGTGCCAGATTCTCGCCAACGGGCGAGCAGGAAAGAGCTTGCCGAGGCAACCAAACCTGGCCAGGTGTATCTGGCGAGATATGCCAACCAAGAATCGGCTCTACACAGTCATCTGCCAGTGGCATCCGGGAGTTGATGCCTGCGACAACTGGCAGACAGTAGCAGTAGTTCTTCGCAATAGTTTCGATGCGAAGGACGCGGCGAACGAAGCGTGTCTATATCTGATTTGGGACCGGCAGGGGCAGGCACAGCCGTTGTTGGTAATGGATGGCGCTCCGAAGTTGACTGCGCCGAGTATTGGAGTTTTCGACGCGGAGGAGTATGACGAGACGATTACCTTTGCTCGCGGAAAAGTTGTTTCATGCCGCGACCTCGATTGAGTCGAATCGCACCGCGTTCACAGCCTCGGTCAGCTTGATACGGACGGGCGGTTAAAGCCTTGCACCGCCCGGCAATGCGGCGGATTCACGTTGGAGGTATGAAGCATTCAACGCCAAGACGCCAAGACGCAGGAAGGGAAGGCGGTCGCGGCGCGTTCTGGCTTTTCACTTGGCGGCGCTGCGCCTCTGCGTCTTTGCGTTAACAGACCATGGCTGATGTGTTCTCCAAGGCGAAGCGGTCCGAGGTGATGGCGCGGATTCGGAGCCGCGGCAACAAGGACACGGAACTGGCACTGGCCAAACTCTTGCGGGCGCATCGAATCACCGGCTGGCGGCGGCAGAAAGTTCTCACCGTTGGTAGCCGCAAACGTGGGTTGGCTCATTCTCAAGATGGACGTTTGAAGGCCGCAGGGCGGGGTTCAGCCCGGGCCGGCTCACGTCGGCTGCTACGGGTCAAACCAGATTTCGTTTTTCCCCAACACCGGATTGCGGTGTTTGTGGATGGCTGCTTCTGGCACGGTTGTCCGCGGCATGGCCGCCTCCCGGCGAACAACCGCGCCTTCTGGCAGAAGAAACTCGCCGCCAACCAGACCCGTGATCGCCTTGTGCATCGAACGCTGCGCCGGTGCGGCTGGCGGGTGGTGCGGATTTGGGAACACGACCTCGCCCCACGCGGCGGCGGGTGTCTCCGCCGGATTCAGGCGGCGCTGCGGGCGGCGCGCGCTTCGGGCCCAGTCAGGCGGGAGGTGGGGCGGACGGCGCGTCCCCGGCCATCTGCTCCACTTTCCACCCATCCATCACTGGGGCATAAAACGGCCAGGCCGCCCGCTGGGCGTCCCGCCCGGCGCGGTCATGGAAAAAGACACGCCGGCCAATCACTGGCAACCCCAATCCGCCGATGACGCCGATTCCCCGGATTTTTCCGGCTTCCCATCGGCGTGCATCGGTGTCATCAGTAGGCCCAAGCATGAAGGGATGACTTCCCGCCAGTTCCTGGTCGGGATAATTTTTCATCAGGTGCGGGGCGATTGCCCGGTTAAATCTTCAGGAACAGTTTGCGCCGGTACATCCAGAAGAGAATCAGCCACAGGAAAAACAGCACGGCCGCCCCATGCACAAACGGCTCATACGCCGCGCCGAAGATTTTGAAGACGTTCGTGCCGAGATTGGTGGTCAAGGCGTCGCTGATGAATCCGTCGAACAAATGCGCCATGCAGTAGGCGGCAATGGAGTTCATACCAATCACGATCAGCAGATACGACCAACCTTTGCGTCCCCACCAATCAATCACCGCGTAAAATCCGGCCAGCAGCAGAAAACTCCAGCCGCCGCTGTAGAGCGTCCAGCTCGGCGTCCAGATGCGCTTGACCACCGGACAAATGCCGAGCGCCCCGAGCAACGCGCCCGCGCCCAGGCAGGCCGCGCCGGCGATCACCAGCCATTTGATTTTGCCCGCGGCGGTGCGGGAGCTGCGCAATACGCCGCCAGCCAGCAGGCCCAGAATCATGGTGCCCAGGGTCGGAATGAAACTCAGCGTGGCATAGCCGCCGCCGTTGAACAGGAACGGTTTTTCCCGCGGAAACAGATTGAGAAACCAAGTGTCAAACGCCCAGGCCAGGTTGCTGTTTTTGTTCCAATGCGCCGCAAAGCCGGACATGAGATGCGGCCAATCGTTTGGCACGCCCACCTTGGCGTAGTCGAAATCCGCGCCCGGCAACGGATACCAGGCAAACGCCAGCCAGTAGCCGACGAGGATTACGCCGAGCGCAATCCACTGGTCGCGCACGGGGCGGAAACCGAGCACGAACAGCACGAGATAGCCCAGACCGATTTGCGAGAGCGTGTCTTCAAAAGTCCAATAGGTTTGCGAATGCCCGATGGAACGCAGGAACACTCCGAGCAAAACCAGAACCAGCGCGCGCCAGGCCGCGTGCCAGGTGAGGTGCGCCTTGGACTGACCGCGCGCAATGCGATTGCCGATGGAGAACGGCAGCGCCAATCCGACGAGGAACGAGAATGACGGTTGGATCAGATCGTGCAGCGAGCAACCGATCCATTCCACGTGGGTTTGGTGATAGGCCAGAAATTTCCAGAAACTGCTTTCGGGCACGGCGCGTGCCACCCGCGAGAGATGCAGCACCTCAGCCATCATCAGGAACATTACGAAACCGCGGTAGGCATCCACCGAAGCCACCCGGACTTGGCGGGGAGGGGTAGCGGGTTGATCTGCTGGCGGATTCGGCGGCGGGTCCGGTTGGGTTGTGGCCATGGCCGCTTTCTATCCGGTACCCGGCGGCAACGCCAGGCAATTTCACGATGTAAACCGCAAAGACAAAGTCGCCGTCAGCTCATAAATGTCTGAGGCGGGCGGCGGTGGGGCGGGCCCGGATTTTTTGAGATCAACCCAAACCCGCCCCACCCACCGTTTTCTCAACCGCACCGGGCTGGCGCCGGCTGGGGGGGGCGCGTCGCGCGGCCGCATTCCCGGCTTGCTTCCGGCGGGCGTCCGGGGTTAACTCCGCGCAACAGGTAACACAGGTCCTATGAAACAAAAGCATATCAACATCAGTGCCTCCCGCCGGGATTTTCTAAAAACTTCCGCCACCCTCGCAGGTGCCGCCGTCGCCGGCGCGCTCTCGCTCGAACGCAGTGTCCATGCCGCCGGCAGCGACGTCATCCGCATCGGCCTCATCGGGTGCGGCGTGCGCGGCACGGAAGCGACGATCAACGCCTTCAACGCCGGCCCTGACATCCGTCTGACGGCGATGGCGGACGTCTTTGCGGAGCGGCAGCAGGAAAGTCTGGCGGAGTTGCGCAAGAAACGCCCGGCGCAGGTCGAGGTGAAAGACACGCATTGTTTCCTGGGCTTTGACGCCTACCGGCACGTGATCGCCAGCGGCGTGGACGCGGTGTTGATCACGCCGGCGTCGCATTTCATCCCGGAAATCCTTCGGGCGGCGGTGGCCGCGGGCAAACATGTGTTCTGCGAAAAACCGCACGGTATCGACATGCCGGGGGTGGCGGTGTGCGAGGCGGCGGCCGAGTCGGCGCGGCAGCAGCGGCTCAGTCTCGTTTCCGGGCTCTGCTGGCGCTACGACGTGGGCGTGCGGGAAACGATGCAGCGCGTGCATGACGGGGCGATTGGAGACATTGTGGCTATCCAGGAAAACTACGTGAGCAAGCCGTATTATCCGCGCGAACGGTTGCCCGGGCAGAACGAGATGCAGTATCAACTGTGGAACTGGTACCATTTCAACTGGCTGTCCGGCGATCAGACGGCGCAGCAGATCATTCACAGCATGGACAAGGCCTCGTGGGCCCTGGGGGATCAGCCGCCGCAAAAATGCTGGGGCATGGGCGGCCGCCAGACGGCGGTGGACCCGGTGTATGGCGACCAGTTTGATCACCAGGCCATGGTGTTCGAGTACGCGAACGGGGTGCGCGTCTTCGGGTTCACCCGCGACCAGCTCGAATGTTACAACAACACCTCGGACATTTTCTTCGGCACCAAGGGACGCTGCGATTTGCTGGCCCACCGCATCACAGGGGAAACCAACTGGCACTATGACCGGCCCAAACCGAAACACATGTACGACCTGGAACATGAAGCGTTGTTCCAAGCCATCCGCACCCGCGAACCCCTCAACAACGGGCATTACATGTGCCTCAGTTCGCGCCTGTGCGTGCTGGCGCAAATCGCCTGTTACACGGGCAACATGATCGGCTGGGAGGACGCCCTGCAATCCAAGCGTTCCTTCTCGCTGCCGCGCTACGGCTGGGATGTGGAACCGCCGGTGAAACCGGGGCCGGACGGGCGTTATCCGACGGCCCAGCAGGGTTGGGCGGAGTTGGACAAGTGGATAAAATGATCCATCCCGGAACGGGCGGCACGCCCCGCCGGCCTTGGTCGCGCCGCCATTTTCTGCAACGGACTTTGGCGGGGACGATTGCGGCGGGCGCAGGGGCGGCGTGGCTGGGATGCCGCGCGTGGCCGGACCGCCGGCAGGGCGGCTGGCAAATCGGCGCCTACACCCGGCCGTGGGATGCCTGGGATTACCGCACGGCGCTGGATGGCATCGCCGAGGCCGGTTTCTCGTGGTGCGGCCTCATGACCGCAAAGAGTGAGCACGGCTGGCTCATCCTCACCGCCGACAGCACCTTGGCAGAGGCAGCGGTCATTGGCCGGGAAATCCGTCAACGCGGGTTGCAATGTCTTTCCCTTTACGCGGGCGAATTTCCCGTGGACCAATCCCCCGCCGCGGGCCGGGCCGGGTTGCGGAAGCTGATTGATTTGTGCGCCGCGTGCGGGGCGTCGAACCTGATGTTGGCCGGCGTGCCGGACGCGAATTTGTCCGCCGCCTATTTCCAAGTGATCGCCGATTGTTGCGATTACGCGGCCGCCCGGCGGGTGGGGTTGAGCCTGAAGCCGCACGGCGGGTTTGTGGCCACCGGCGCCGCCTGCCGCCAGGGCGTGGCCCGCGTCGGGCACCCGAACTTCCGCATTTGGTATGACCCCGGCAACATCCTGTTTTACTCCGGGGGACAACGCGATCCTGTGACCGATGCCGCCGACGTGGCCGGCTGGGTCGTGGGGATGAGCGTCAAGGATTTCCGCGCGCCCCGGGACATCGCCCTCACCCCGGGCGACGGGCAGGTGAATTGGCCGGGCGTGATGGCCCAGTTGACGCGGGGCGGTTTTACCCGCGGCCCGCTGTTGATCGAATGCCTCGAAAGCGGCGACCGGGCGCGCGTGCTGGCGTCGGCCCGGCGAGCCCGCGCGTTTCTGGAAGCCTTAACCCGGTCCCTGAGTTGAATGCTGTGTGCCGCCACCATTTAGTTTCTCCTGACTTTTTTGATGACCTCCAACTACGACAACGTCGAATACACCACATGAATAACCTGAACGAAATCACCCGCCGTCATTTTCTCCAAAGCACCGCCGCCGCGGCCTTGGTCGCCGGCACCCTGGGACTGGCCCCCCGGGCCGGGGCCGCGCCCCGGAAGTGGGGCGTGGGCTGCCGCGATGTGCATTTGAAATTCGTCAACCCGACGGATAGTTGGGCTGCGTTGAAACAAATCGGCGCGGATTGTTTCGAGGCGGATTTGAACGACGACCTCGCGCTGCCCAGTCTGGTGGCGCCGGGCAAAACCTACAGCATCGCCACGCCGCAAGGCATTGCCGAGCTGCGGGCCGATCTGCGGGCGCACCGTTGCCGCATCAGCGCGTTCTGCATGCACAACCAGTTCGACAGCCGCCTGGACCAGGAAATCGCGATGACCACCCGCACGGTGCTGGCCGCCGAACAGCTGGGGGTGAAGACGGTGCGCATTGATGTGGTGCCGCGCAAGTTGAAGCCGGAGGAATTTCTGCCGTTTGCGATTAAGGCGGGCAAGGCCCTGTGCGCGGCCACCCCGAAATCCAAGGTGCGGTTCGGCATTGAAAACCACGGCAAAGTGACGAACGACCCCGATTTCATGGAACAGTTGATCGCAGGCGTCGGGTCCAAACGCCTGGGCATCACGCTCGACACGGCCAATCTCTATTGGTGGGGGCATCCGTTGGACAAGGTTTACCAGATCTACGAACGCTTCGCGCCGCTCGTCTGGCACACGCATTGCAAGAGCATCGCGTATCCGGAGGAAAAACGGAATATCCAGCGGGAGATGGGCTGGGAATACGGCAAGCGTTGCTGTCCGGTGTACGCCGGCGACATTGATTTCGGACGGGTGGTGGCGATTCTGCGCCGGGCCCGGTATCAGGGCGACCTCTGCGTGGAAAACGAATCGCTCGGCCGCTTTCCCGAGGCCGAACGCGCCGGAATTCTGCAAAAAGAAATTGCCTTCCTGCGCCAGTTACTCTGATTCCTTGGGAGGGACAGGTTCCACCCTGTCCCCATTCCCTCTTCTGCTGATGGAGTGCCGGTGGCGCGGCATCTTTCATCCGCAGATTTCACCGATTGACGCCGATTCAGCATCGGAAAAAATCTGTGAAATCTGTGTTATCTGCGGATTCGTGTTTCAGGCTATTAACGGCAGCAGCTATTTGTGAGAAAACCTCCGGGGGGAATGTCCGAGCGGATTTCGCTTGTGCGATGGACGGGATCCCGCCAGCGCCGTTCAAAATTTAAGCGAATCGCCCTTGCATCCCCGGCGGTTCCTCCGGAAAATCTTGGAGAACACTGCGGATCATCACGATCCGCAACTTGGCAGCTGAATTATTCACCATGAATCGGTATCTTTCTCCGGCCATCCGCGGATCGCGGCGCGCCTTTACCCTCACCCTGTTGCTCGGTCTTACCGTCCTGCTGTTCCCGCCCGGTTTGCGGGCGGCGGATGCCTTCCGTTTCGCCTGGCTGAGCGATACCCACGTCGGCTCGGCCAACGCCGCCGAGGATCTCCGCGCCGCCGTGCGCGATCTGAACGCCCTGCCCGGGGTGCAATTTGTGGTGCTTTCCGGGGATATCACGGAATACGGCTCCCGGGAGCAACTCACCCTGGTCAAGGACATCCTCGCGGATTTGCAAGTCCCGTATCACCTCATTCCCGGCAATCACGACACCAAATGGTCCGAGTCCGGCGCCACCGATTTTCCCCGGGTGTTCGGCGCGGACCGGTTTGTGTTTGACCACGGCGGCTACCGGTTCATTGGCATGCACCAGGGGCCGCTGATGAAAATGGGCGACGGCCATTTCGCGCCGCAGGATTTGCGCTGGCTGGACGAAACGCTCGCCCAACTGCCGGCGCCCCGGCAGCCCATTGTTTTCATCACCCATTATCCGCTGGATGACGGCATCGCCAACTGGTTCGAAGTCGTGGATCGTTTGAAAAAGGTTAATACCCAGGTCGTGTTGGTCGGGCACGGCCATAGCAATCGCAAAATGAACTACGAAGGCTTGCCGGGTGTGATGGGCCGCTCCAATCTGCGCGCCGGCCAACCGGCGGGCGGATTCACGGTGGTGGATGTGACGGAAAATGCGATGACCTTTTCCGAACATATTCACGGGCGGGCCACCGGTAATCCGTGGCACACCGTCGCCCTGGGCGCGCGGGATTACACCGGCGACACCAACCGGTATCCCCGTCCCGATTACAGCGTGAACCAGGCGTATCCCCACGTGCGGCCGCGATGGCAACATGTTACCGGATTCACCATCGCCTCCACGCCGGCGCTCTGGCGGCAGCTCGCCATCGTGGGAGACGCCTCCGGCACCGTGTACGCCTTCGCCCTGAACTCGGGCAAGATTCGTTGGCAATTCAAAACGCAGGACGCCGTCTATACAACCCCGGATGTGGCGGGCGACACCGTGGTCTTTGCCTCGGCGGATGGCGGTGTGTATGCGTTGCGCGCCGCGAACGGTCGGCTCCGGTGGAAGCACCAGACGGACCGGCCCATTGTGGCCTGCCCGCGGATCGCCGGGGACGTGGTTTACGTGGGGTCCAGCGAAGGCAAATTCCGCGCGTTGAACCTGGCCGATGGCCGGTTGCTCTGGGAATACGATGGCGTGGAAGGTTTTGTGGAAACGCGTCCGCTGGTGCATGACCAAAAAGTCATCTTCGGCGCCTGGAGTTGTTGCCTCTACGCGCTGGACACCCGCACCGGCCAATTGGTCTGGTCCTGGCACGGGGACAAACCGGGCACGTTACTATCACCGGCCGCCGTCTGGCCGGTGACCGCGCACGGCAAGGTGTTCATCGTGGCACCCGACCGTAAAATGACCGCCCTCGAGGCGCGCACCGGCCGGCAAATCTGGCGCACTGGCGATTATGTGGTGCGCGAATCCATCGGCCTGTCCGAGGACCGCGAGCGGTTCTATGTCCGGGCCATGAACGATTTCTTCTACGCGTTTGCCACCCGGCCGGATCAGCCGGAGAAAGTGTGGGCCACCAACGCGAAATTCGGTTACGACATCAATTCCGCAATGCTCGTGGAGAAGGAGGGCGTGTTGTTCTACGGCACCAAGAACGGATTATTATTCGCGCTGGACGCGCGGACGGGCGCGGTCCGCTGGCAGCACAAGCTGGGCACCGGCGTGATGAACACCGTGGTCCCATTGAACGCTCACCGGGTGTTGACCACCGATTTCGATGGTCGCGTGGCCTTGATCGAGGCCCGCCCGTAAAGCGTCCTTAAACCGGCCATAATCCTTTTCTGGGAGGGACAGGTTCCACCCTGTCCCCATTCCCTCGCCTGCTGCTGGAGCACCGTAGGCGCGGCATCTCTGTAGCCACCGCCGACCATATCCGATTGAGCCCCGTTCGGGGCGGCATCATTCATCCACAGATTTCACCGCTTCACGCCACCGCACTGCCGGAAAAATCTGCGCCATCTGCGGATCCGTTTTTCAAGTTTTTCCCCAAAAGAAACCGGTACCACCCGGCCCCCTCCCTTCGTCCACCCTGCGCCCATAACGCTACTGTCGTTGAACAGCTTTCCGATCTTTGGGTTCTTTTGCGGCTGGATTCTTTCCGGCGCAAACCCTCACGGCCTCGCGCCCCCCCCCCCAAAGCCAATCCACTTCCGCTTTGCTCCTCAAATCCGTCTCGCCCAGCTCGGATGGAATATCCGGGTTAGGGTTTATTTTTTTCTTGCATTATGGCCTTCAGCATGGTACATTAAAATCGGAAATGCCGCAGTATTCTTGGTCGGAGCTAGTGAACTGAAAAGTAGTTGGAGGTGCATTATGAAACGTGTTGGGAAATCGGTGATTGATGTGCTGCGGCACAGGCTATCGGTTGCTGTTTTTTCAACCCTGGTTTCCGGGGCCTCGGCAACCCAACTGCAACAGGTTGCCATCCAGGATCTGAACGGGTATGGAGCGTATGACGTGCAGAATCAGACGGACGGCATAGTATATGTTGCCGCCAATGACGAAACGCACCAATGGAACCGCAAGGCGATGTTTCTCTTTGACCTGTCTGACTTTGGTGGCTGCGATATCCGTGACCAGTACATTCAAGATGCTACTTTCAGCATCGGCATTACCGACAGCAGCGGCCATACATTTAGACTCTACGGCTTTACCGATACCACCAACAACAATGACTCAAGCTGGAATGAAGACACCACCAGTCAGAGTGATCCACTTTGGCCAGTTTGTTACCATGGCGCTGCTCAATATCCTGCCGGCGATGGGGTCAGGCTTCTGGCCAGCGTTTATTGTACAGGAGGCACAATGTTTTATATGGTGGGTGATCTCTATAAATATCTGCAATGGGGGGCCGGACGGCGACCTGCCTATGGCTATAGTGCAGAGAACCCCGATGCCCGGATAACCCTGCTGATCGCCAAAGAAAATCTCGGCGGTAAAAACCATGTCTTCTGTGCCCGTGAGTTTAGAACCGAATCAAGCCGCCCCACCCTGTTGCTGGATGTGCGTTTTCCGACCCTCACCGTGAGCCTCAATGGGCGCGCGGTTGAAGATGATGACACCGTTAACCTCGGTTCTTTTCTGGGGTTGGAGGCCCCCGTGAGCTTCCCGCTTGTCATGGACAACCTGCTGGGCGAGGCACTGAGCATCCTGCATGTCAAATCCATGACCCTGGAGGGGAGTGATGCCGGGGCCTTCTCGCTGACCACCCCCAATGGTACTGACTTTGATCTGGCCCAAGGCAGCTCAACCAGTGGCTATACCCTTAACTTCGATCCTGAGGGTGCTTTGGCTGCTTTTAATGATGCCCGATTGGTGATTACCTGCAATGACCTGGAGCACACAACCTTTACCGTCAACCTGCTGGCCAATCATAACCCGGTTGTGCCGGCGGTAGCCATCCTGGAACCCCCGCCACCACGAACGTTGAGTTCGAGGTGACTTCGCTGCCGTTGAGTGGCACCTATACCAATATCGCCGGAAGGTTGTATTACCACAACTCGTTGTTCGACAACCAAGGGATAACCCCAATAATTAGCATGAAGGAAGGCACTTGGAGGGTCTTGGCCCCGTTGGCTCCCGGCAACAATGTGATCACCATCAGTGGCACCAATGTGGCCGGCCGATGGGCGAGTGATACCGTTACCATCATCCGTGAAACTGATGACCCCGCGATCACCATCCTTGAGCCTGTCACCCCCTTTATTGCCACCTCCAACCAAGTGGATCAGATTGATGTGGGAGGCAGTGTCAACCGCTTTGTGGTGGGCGATATCCAGTGGTTTGGCGCCAATGGCCTCCAGGGCACCTTCCCGGCAAAGACCGAGTGGCAGACGCAGGTCCCCTTGGTGGAGGGCTTGAATGAGCTTGCCTTTATCGCAACCAACCGATGGGGAGTAACAGCAAGCGCAACCCTCACGGTCGTCTGCCAGTCACCAGAGATGCTGGCCCCGGGTGCCATTGTGATCCTGGGCTGGGGCGCCCCTGAGGCGAGTAGTGGTGGCATGCAATCAGGGCGCCGGGACTTTTCTATTGTTGCCCTGACCCCGCTGCCATCAGGCACCGTGCTCTTCTTTACCGACAACGGCTGCTCAACCACCGGAGAGTTTCTTGGCGCCTCGGCCACGACGCCAACCGGACTTGAGAGCCTCTGCGCCCTGGCCACCAGGCGTGGTATAAGAGCCGGCACAATTCTCCGTACGGATGAGCCGGGCAGGGATTATGTCTGGATCAAGTCAGGCCGGATCATGTCCTCTGCTGCGGGCAACTACAACCTGCCTACCTTTGAGTGTGGCCGCGACCAACTGACAGCCTTCCAGAGCCGCTCGGACAATCCCCTGCTCCACCCCGAATCATTCCTCTTTACCCTGGATGATACTGGCGCCTTTGAGCCGCCGGTTGATATGGCCACAGGCGATGTGCCGCCCGGACTGACCGCCGGTGAAACCGCTATCACCCTGCCCCGGATACCATCCAGCTATAGCGTATTGATCTGTAACGTCGCTCCGCACTACGAGCGCATGCACAAGCTGGAGGAGTGGTGGGATTACTTTACTGATCTTGCCAACTGGCAGGCGCTGACAAATGGCGATCTCCCGGGCGGCTTCCTCTGGATCGGTGAGCTGGCCATTACCGCAGTTGAGTACAATCGCGGGCGCTTCTACCTGACCTTCCGCTGCGCCTATGAGGATAACCGGCCATACAGTGTCCTGTACCGTCCAACCCTGCTGCAGCCTGAGAAGGAGGTGGCTACAGGTCACACAACGGAAGGACCCATACACCTGTTTTTTGTCACCAAAGACGACACCGGCTTTTACCGGGTAAAGGTGGAGATGGAATGAGCGGAATGTGGATTGCCGATTGCGGATTGTAGCTTGTGGATTGCCGATTAAAAAATCCGCAATCCAATGATGCGCCTGGGCAAGCAACAGACCCTCTATCAGCAGGCAGGCAAGCGACTGATCTCCATCGACAGGGTAAACCGTCGGTTTCTTTGTGCAAAATTACCGCCGGCTTTCAAAAACGGAGCGGACATGGAAATCGCGTCGCCCATGCGCTTGGCGTTTTCTCCGCCCGGGCCCACCCAGGTTTCAGGCAAGCCTGGGGGCGTGTTGAGTGCCGCCCGCGTTTCTACGGGCGGAAAATCGTCAACCGACCGGCCGAACCCCCCGTCCGCCAACCGAGCTACACCCTCGTTCAGTTCTTTGTTGCACCTGCAACAAAGTTTTGCTGGGCCCCTTGGCCTCGGGCGCAAAGGTGCGCAAGCGTTTGCCAGTGCGGTTCAGCGCCCTCTGCCGCCCCTTCTCCGCCGCGCGAACGGTGGTTTAACGGGCCGTTAACCCACCCGGAAGGCGAGGTTTCATCGGGTGCTTCTGCGGGCGCCGGCAACGCCCGAGGGCTTTTGTGCCGCCGGGGTGCCGGGGCGCTGTCGAATATGCGTTGCAACACGGCGGCGCCCGGGCAGTGCCGGAAGATCCCGAACGGATGGCGGTTGCCTTCCGCGCGGGCACGGGTGGATTGCATTCGGCAGAAAATTAAACCGGTTGCAGCGCCTCCCCAGCGTGCGGCAGCGGCGGCACGGGGCGGGGCGGCCGATGTTTCGGCCATTTTTCAGCCAAATTCGTATGATTTTTGGTTTGGGGCAGGGAAGATGACGGGTTTTTTCGGGATTGGGGACAGCTCGATTCCCCAATAACAATCGCTCAAAACCCCAAGACAGGATGACGGCATTTCGGGTAGGATGGCGCTCGTAAAGTGACCGGTTGTCACGCGTTAGTCATCAAAACTCAATATCAAGAACAAGATGCAACAACCATCATCCTCGACGGTTCTTCGCGGCAGCCTGGCTGCCGGTTTGCTCCGGAAAACCTCCCGTCTCCGGGGGGTGATCCAACTCACCTTTGCGCTCGGGCTGTCCCTGCTGGCCGCATTGATTTTTGCGACCCCGGCGTGCGGACAGGCATACTCCAGCACCAACTATTGGACCGGTCTGGCGGGCTCTCCGGACTGGCCGATGGCGGCCAACTGGTCGAACCACATCGCGCCCACGGCCACCAGTTTTGTGGTGTTGACCAATTATGGCGCCACGGGATTTCCGGCGTATGGCATGGGCGCCATTGGCACGCCGAATATCGTCATCAACGAAGACACCACCGTGGGCTCGCTGT
>Ga0208195_1001315_pt1 | contig 27773 bp, 19 predicted proteins | sample AD_UKC077_MetaG_FD_184441 | JGI IMG/M metagenome (GOLD analysis project Ga0208195, IMG submission 184441) | Active sludge microbial communities of municipal wastewater-treating anaerobic digesters from USA - AD_UKC077_MetaG (SPAdes) (version 2) | ecosystem: Engineered > Bioreactor > Anaerobic >... | reverse complement strand
TCAATAGTGATGAATTTGTTACTTCAGAAATGAATAAGTCAACCAAAACATTATTAAAGCAGATGAAAATATCTATTACCTAAAAATTTAGGGTTTGAGTTTAAAGACTTTACTAAATGTAAACCCACAGACTATGATTGCCTAAAATCATCAATAATTTACGAATTGCTCAAATAAATTAAATTGTTTATCTAAAAACTTGTTTTTTGTCGTGTTTTTACAACCACTTGTCATTTATTAGAACTTATTTTGTAAAAGCATTTCATAATAGATTTGTAAGTTCTCACTTTTCTCAAGAAGCCTTTATTTTTTCCCAAAAAAATAAGGCTTTTTTTTTATAAAAATTAGGTATTTTAATCTTTTAAAACTATATTGCAACAAAAATGCACTATGTTAAATCAAGCAGATATTAATTATTTAAAAAGTTTTGAAATTCTTGAAAACTCAATTGAAGAACAAGTTAAACTATTAAAAAAACATGAGTCTTTTTTAAACATTTCTAATTTTGCCTGCATAAAAAATGGCATTACAAAAATTGAAACTCCTCAATTTTATGTGGACATATTCAATAGCTATTCAAAAAAATATAAATTGGCAAAATTTGTACCTGCTTCGGGTGCTGCAACAAGAATGTTTAAGCGATATATCACTTACAAATTAGAACCAAATCTTAAAAACTTAAACGATGGAGGGTTTTATTCTGTAAAAAATGGATTAGAAAACATTAAAAATTTTGCTTTTTACAAAAAACTAAAACCACTTTGTGCTGAACCAGAAAATTTGGAAGCAATAGTTGAAAAAATACTTTATTCTGGTTTGAATTATGCAAATTTACCCAAAGGTTTAATAGATTTTCACAATTATCCTGACTCTCCACGAACAGCTTTTGAAGAACATTTGCACGAAGCAAACTTACTTGTTCAAGATCAAGAAAATTTTAATATACACCTAACTGTATCTCCAGAATTTTTGGAAAATTTCCAATCAAAACTTAAAGAAATAAATCAAAAAACAGGATATAAATTTAATTTAAGTTTTTCAGAACAAGAACAATCAACCAATACAATTTCAACTTATCTAAATGGCGAAATTGCAAGAGATGACAATGGTAACATTATGCTACGCCCAGGTGGACACGGTTCTTTATTAACAAATTTAAATAGTCTCGACAGTGATATTATTTTTATAAAAAATATTGACAACCTAACTCACGGCGACTATTTAGATGAAACTATTTTGTGGAAAAAAGTTTTAGCAGGAGTATTAATCGAAATTGTTGAGAAAATACAAGAAATTTACTCAAATCTCAAAAATAACCCAACAACAGAAAACTTAAATAAAGCTAAAGATTTTTTGGAAAAAAATACAAATGCCATTTTTGATAATTCTGAAGATTTAAAAACAGAAATTTTAAATTATATTAATCGTCCTATTAGAGTTTGTGGAATGGTTAAAAATACTGGCGAACCTGGAGGCGGACCATTTTGGGTGAAAGATAAAAATGGAAAAACAAGTTTACAAATTGTAGAAAAAGCACAAATAAATCTTGATATTCCTGAACAAGCTCAATATTTTAATAATTCTACCCACTTCAACCCTGTGGATTTGGTTTGCTATGTGAAAAACCCCGAGGGGCAAAAATTTGATTTAAAAAACTTTGTTGACAAAAACTCTAGTTTTGTTTCCGAAAAAACTCATCAAGGAAAAACCATAAAAGTACTCGAACACCCAGGACTGTGGAACGGTTCAATGGCTGATTGGATAAGCGTTTTTGTAGAAGTACCACTTATCACTTTTAATCCCGTAAAAGAACTAAACGATTTATTGAGAAAAGAACACCAGCCAAAAGAATAATTTATGACTAAGGCAAAAATTTCAATTCGTTTTTTTGATGATCGCGAAGTTCGTGCTGTTTGGGACGAAGAAAATAACAAATGGTGGTTTTCCGTACTGGATATTGTGGCTGTGCTAAATGACCAAAACGATTACAACAAGACAAGAAATTATTGGAAATATCTAAAAACCAAATTAAAAAAAGAAGGAAACGAGTTGGTTAGCAGCACTAACCAACTGAAACTTATGGCAAAAGACGGAAAACGATATTTGACAGATGTACTTGATTTTGATGGAGTTATTGCTCTTGGAAAACAGTTTCCTTCTACAAAAGCTAACCGATTCATAGAATGGTTTACCTACAGCGAAGAAACTATAGACGAAAAAAGCAAAACCAAGGCTTATGCCCTATTTAAAAGTTCATTATTTGACAACATTGAAATTGGCACAACAAAAGGCTTACAACAAATTCACGCCTATCTTTTTGGAGGGCTTTATGATTTTGCAGGACAAATTAGACAAAAAAATATCTCGAAAGGTGGATTTAAGTTTGCCTCTGCTCAATTTTTAGAAAACACTTTACAACAAATTGAAAAAATGCCTCAAAACACATTTGACGAAATTGTAGAAAAATACGTGGAAATGAACATAACACACCCATTTATGGAAGGCAACGGCAGAAGCACTCGCATTTGGTTGGATATGATGTTGAAACAAAACCTAAAACTTTGTGTGGACTGGAGCAAAATAAACAAAAATGACTATATGAAAGCCATGGAAAAAAGTGTTACCAATAGCGAAACATTAAAAAGTTTGCTAAAAAATGCACTTACCCAAGAAATTAATAGTCGCGAAATGTTTATGAAAGGCATTGATTATTCATATTACTATGAAACTTAATTGACTATTAAAAAATTCTCAATTAATTTACATTCTACTTTTACTTTGTAATAATTTTTCTGTATTAAACCTATAAGACAAAGAAAACACATGAGAATAAAGAGCTATACTTTGATTTCCTATGTCGGTAAATGCGTAATCTATTTTTAAGCCAAACACATTTACGCCAAGTCCTATATTTGGTTGCCAAGAAGTTGATTTTGTATTATCAAATTCTGGAATTTGTTGAAAATTATTTACTCCAGCACGAGCATAAACAATATTTCTAAACGACACTTCCAAACCAAACGATGGGTCTATACTAATAAGATTTGTTTTAATAAGAGTATTTCTTTTTCCGTCTGTAGTAGTAACCATTCCCAACTCGCCATAGAGAGAAAAATCATCACTAATATTAAATAAATATCCTGCACCTAAAAGCAAGCGAGGCAAAGTAATTTCCAATCCATTTTCAGGAATTTCGTTTCCTGTAGCTTCAAAAACATCGCTTAAAAGTTCTTGATTAAATTTCCAAGCATTAAAAGTTGTAGTTATATCGCGAAAATTTGCACCAAACTTCCAATTTTTATAATGATACATTGCAGAAGCATCAAGACCAAAGCCCCAAGCATTAGCAAATTCGCCAACATTTCGTCTAATTATTTTTGCATTTCCACCAACACTCAAGCCTTCAATATTTAATTCGCGTGAATAAGAAAATAAAAAGGCATAATCAGCAACAGAAAAAGACGAAATTCTATCATATCTTATATTTCCATCGCTATCGATAAGGTCTAAAGTATTTGGAATATCATCAACTCCAAAACGAATCATGCTTAATGCTAATGCAGATTTATCATCAATTTTATAAGAAGCACCCAAAAAATCGTATTTTGCAATTCCAGCGAAATATTCGGAGTGCATAGCACCAATTTCTATTTTTTTATCTAATTTATATAGACCTGCAGGATTCCAATAAGTTGCATTTATATCTTCGCTTGAAGCAATCACAGAATTTCCCATTCCCAAAGCCCTTGCACCTACGCCAATACCCATAAATTCGTTGCTATACTTAGGAGCTATTTGAGCTTTAAGACTACAACTAAAAATTAATAAAAACAGAAATATATTTAGTCTAAAATTCATTTCAAATTATTATTTCAACAAAATAACATAATTATTTGCTATTTATTGTAAGTTTTACCAAAAAACTTCAATATTTTTGCGTAAAATTAAATAATTTTTAAAAACTTGCAAAAATGAAAGTCCATAAAGCCATACCTTCGTTGATAACTTCAGGAAATTTAGTTTGTGGTACATTTGCGATATTTCTTGCATTTTCAAATAATTTAGAGTTTGCTGTTTATTTTGTATTGCTAGCTTCTGTTTTTGATTTTTTCGATGGTTTTGCTGCTCGAAAATTAAATGCTGTTTCAGAATTTGGGAAACAATTAGACTCACTTGCTGATTTAATAAGTTTTGGCTTTGCTCCTAGCGCAATGATCTATGTTTTTATTGAAAATAATGAAATATTGCCTAAAAACTTTTCCTATCTTTCTATTTTATTGGTTTTATTCGCAGCATATAGACTAGCAAAATTTAACACAGACAAAAGTCAAACGACTGAATTTAAAGGACTTGCAACTCCTGGCATGGCTTTATTTATTATGGGAATTGTTTATCCAAAAAGTTTGGGTTTTATTTCAACAGAGCAAATATTTTTAAATAAATTTTTTATAATAGCTAGTCTTATAATTCTACCTGTTTTGATGGTTTCTAACATTAGATTTTTTTCTTTTAAGATTACAAACTTCTGTTTTAAAAATATTGTTTGGCAACTAGTTTTATTAATTTTTGGAATTATTTTGTTAATAATATTTGGAATAAATGGATTAGCATATCTAATAATTTTGTATCTTGCACTTTCAATTTTAAAAAATTTAACAACTAAAAAAACTATATAAAATGAAATTTTTAGCACAAATCAACATCATGCCACAAAAGGCGTTATTAGACCCACAAGGAAAAGCAGTTTTAAACTCTGCAAAAAAAATTGGATTTGATACTGTAAACAATATTAGAGTTGGCAAACACATTGAAATAGAAGTTCAAGCCAAAAGCGAACAAAATGCTGCCGAAATAATAGACGATTTATGTATAAAAATACTAATAAATCCAATTGTTGAATCTTACGAATTCAAATTATTTAAAATTTAAAATATTTTTGCAAATAATAAATTAGTTTGTATATTTGCAGGCTCAAATTATGGTGAGTGTAGCTCAGTTGGTTAGAGCATCGGATTGTGGTTCCGAGGGTCGTGGGTTCGAGTCCCATCATTCACCCCAAAAAAGCTTCGGTAAAACGAGGCTTTTTTTGTTTCTTATTCTTTTATTTTAGGAAAATATTTGTATTTTTGTAATGTATCAAAATAAAATAATTATGACAAAAGATTTTAGAAAATATGCTATTCACAATAGAGGAATAAACGGTTTAGTATTTGACGAATACACAAGCATTTACAACAATTATGTTTCTCCAACGATCATAGAAGAAAGAACTTTAAACATTGCAACTATGGACGTTTTTTCACGATTGATGATGGATAGAATAATTTGGCTGGGAGCTCCTATTGATGATTATGTTGCAAATATTATTCAAGCACAATTATTGTTTTTAGAAAGTACAGAACCTAACAACGATATACAAATTTATTTTAATACACCCGGCGGTTCGGTTTATGCAGGACTTGGCATTTACGACACCATGCAATATATTAGTTCTGACATTGCTACTATTTGCACAGGAATGGCAGCATCTATGGGTGCAATACTTTTATGTGCTGGAGCAACAGGAAAAAGATCGGCACTAAAACATAGTAGAGTAATGATACACCAACCAATGGGAGGTGCTTCGGGTCAAGTTTCTGATATTGAAATTACAACAAGAGAAATATTAAAACTTAAAAAAGAACTTTACGAAATTATTGCTTATCATTCTGGAAAAGATTATAAAACTGTTGAAAAAGACGCTGATAGAGATTACTGGATGACTGCCGAAGAAGCTAAAAACTACGGAATGATTGATGAGATTTTAATTAAAAATGTAAGTTTATAATTTTTAATATTTACAAAGCAATTTATATAAGTTAGAATGGAAAAATGTTCGTTTTGCGGAGCTCCAAAACATAAAAATGATTTGTTCATAGCAGGAATGTATGCAAATATCTGCGAATTTTGTGTTGAGAGAGCATACGAAATTGTGCAGGAAGATAGATTGGCAAACAAAAAATCAGAATTTTCTTTAAAAAGCTTAAAAAAACCTAAAGAAATAAAAAAATATCTCGACCAATATGTTATAGGTCAAGACAATGCAAAAAAAGTATTATCAGTAGCTGTTTACAATCATTACAAAAGAATAGCACAAATTATAAAAGAAGACGATGTGCAAATTGAAAAATCTAATATACTTCTTGTTGGTGAAACAGGTACTGGAAAAACACTTTTAGCTAGAACTATTGCTAAAATGTTAGAAGTGCCTTTTGCAATAGTTGACGCAACAGTTTTAACAGAAGCTGGCTATGTTGGCGAAGATGTTGAAAGCTTACTTGTAAGATTATTGCAAGATGCTGAATATGACGTTAAAGCTGCCGAAAGAGGCATTGTGTTTATTGATGAGATTGATAAAATTGCTCGCAAAAGCGACAATCCAAGCATTACTAGAGACGTTTCTGGAGAAGGCGTTCAACAAGGTTTGCTAAAACTTTTAGAAGGTTCTGTTGTTAATGTTCCGCCTCAAGGTGGACGAAAACATCCCGAACAAAAAATGATAGCTGTTGACACTAAAAATATTTTATTTATTTGTGGTGGAGCTTTCGATGGAATAAACAGACATATCGCAAAAAGAATAAATACTCAAGTAATTGGTTACGGAAAAGAAAAAAGAGAAGAAAAAATAGATAAAGAAAATTTAGTTCAGTACATAATTCCTGACGACATTCGCAAATATGGATTAATTCCCGAAATTGTTGGTCGTTTGCCTGTGTTAGCACATCTAAATCCTCTTGATAAAGATGCTTTAAGAAGAATTTTAACCGAACCTAAAAACTCTATAATCAAACAATACATAAAGTTATTTGAAATGGACGGCATTAAATTAACTTTTGAAGAAGAAGCTCTTGATTTTATTGTAGAACAAGCCGTTAAATTTAAACTTGGAGCAAGAGGATTAAGGTCAATATGTGAGTCTATTATGTTGGAAGCCATGTTTGAATTTCCTTCTAAAAAAGTTAATGAATTTGTTCTTGATAAAAAATATGCAGAAAGCAAATTAGACCAAACTGCAATAACAAGATTCAAATCTGCTTAAAAAATGTATTTTTTAGCTTTATAAATTTTAACAGCTCCGCACAAAAGATTTTTTACTTTTATATCAGAAAATCCTGCTTGTTCTAATTTGCAAGTCAAATCAACATTACGAGCAAAATCAACAATAGATTTGGAAAGATATTTATAGGCTTGCTTGTTTTTTGATATTATTCTGCCATAAAAAGGAATTATTAAATTCAAATATAATTTAAAACCAAATCTACACAGAAAATTCTTTGGCAAAGCAAATTCCATTATTGCAAGACAAGCATTTTTTTGAGAAATTCTATAAAATTCTTTAAAAGCCTCATCAATAGAAGCAAAATTCCTAACACCAAAAGCGACAGTAATCAACTGAACACTATCATCTTGAAGACTTATCTGTTCTGCTTTAGAAATTAAAAATTCTGCAGTTGGTACTTTTGCTTTTGCAATTTCCAACATATTTTTTGATGGGTCTAAAGCAATGTATTTTTGTGATTTTAATTTTTGAAGTTCCAGCAACAAATCTCCTGTTCCACTAGCTACATCAAGCACAACATCGTAATTTCTGTCAGAAACAAATTTCACAAACTTTCTTCGCCAAACTTTATCTAAATTAAATGATAATCTATGATTAAGTTTATCATAAGTTTGAGCAATTGCATCAAACATTTGGGGTGTATTTTCTTTTTGCATTAACATATAAAAAGTGGCGAAATCAAAACAAATTTGAAATTATATAAAATACCACTTTAGAGTTTATTTTTTCCTTTGTTGTTGCAATTTTTGTTGTTGAGCACGTTGGGCTTCTTCTATGCGTTGTTGCCATTTAGATTTTGGCTTTGCAGGTTTTTTCTTATTTGCTTCCATTTGAGCCAACAACTTTTCTTCATTAATAATAAACTTTTGAATTATTAGAGTTTGTAGTATTGTCAAAACATTAGCAAGGAAATAATAGTAGCTCAAGCCAGAAGAATATTTATTAAACCAAATTATCATCATTACTGGCATAAAGTACATTATAAATTTCATTCCTGGCATAGAATTATTTTGAGGCTGATTTCGGCTTGTTATCCAAGTTGAAACAAGCATTGAGGCTGCCATTAATAACGTAAACAAAGAAATATGATTTCCATAAAAAGTAGATATTATAGGAATATGTGTTGACCATTCAACTATTGCATCATAAGACGATAAATCGTTTGCCCACAAAAAGCTTTGTTGACGCAACTCAATAGAAGCTGGAAAAAACCTAAACATCGCAATTAAAATCGGAAACTGAAGAAGCATAGGCAAACAACCTCCCATAGGACTAGCACCAGCTCTTTTGTATAAAGCCATTACTGCTTGTTGTTTTTCCATTTCTTTACCCTTAGGATATTTTTCATTTAAAGCATCAACTTGAGGTTTTAAAACTCGCATTTTTGCAGAAGACAAATATGATTTATATGTTAATGGAGCTAAACCTAGTTTAATAATAAGAGTTAGCAGAAATATTATCAAGCCATAGTTATTTATAAAACCGCCAAGCCAATTAAAAATAGGAATAATTATCCATTTATTTACCCAGCCAAAAATACCCCAACCAAGTGGAACTAATTTTTCGAGTTTTATATCGTATTTTTTTAATTTCGAGAACTTATTAGGACCAAAATACATTCTAAAGCCTACTTTTTGTTTTTCCGCATTTTCGAGTGGAATAGAAAAAGTAGAGTTAAAAGTTTTTAGATAATTACCTGATGGGTCATCTATTTTCTCAGCATTTACAACTGGTGAAGACAAAGCATCATCGGCAATAAGAACAGAAGAGAAAAACTGTTGTTTATAAGCTATCCAATGTGCAGAACCGCTAGTTTTAAATTCGTCTTTAGCTTTAGCTGCATTTAATGACTCTATGTCTTTGTCTATTTTTAAATAAATTGTTGTGTTATTATTTTCCCAATCTATACCTCTTTCTAAGCGTGGAACTTTCACTTCCCATCTCATATTGGCATAAGAATTTGTAAGAGTATTGATTTCATTTTGCAATCCAACAAAATTTATATCAAAATCTAACATGTAGTTGTCTGGATAAACAGTATATAAAAACTCAATATACTTATCATCTGCGGCTTTTAAACGCATAGAAAGTTTTGCTTCTTTATCTACAACTTTAATTGTATCCTCCTTTGTTGAAGGAGCAAAATACATATCATTAGTAATAATAGATTTTCCAGCAACAAACAGTTCTAAACCAAAAGTTGACAAAGAATCGTTTTTATATAATATTAGTGGGTCTTGATAATAAGTTTTATAATCTTTCAATTCTACAGAAGCGATTTTACCTCCGAGATTTGAAACTTTTATAATCATTTTATTATTTTCGATAATTGTAAATCCGTCATCATTGCTATCAAAAGCATTTGCAAAAATGCCATATTTGTCTTCCAAATTAAGAGCATTTAAAGAATCTTTTTCTTCTTGCGACAAGCTTTCATAATTTTCAATTTTTTCTTGTTCTATAGCTTTTTCTATACTGTCTTGCATTGCAATTTGAATTCTTGCAAGAGAATCTTCTTTAATTTTAGCTTGAGCTATAGAGTCTTGCATTTTTTGTCTAGCTTCTATTTGCTCTGGGGTAGGCTTAGTAAGAAACATATAGCCAACCAACAAAGCTCCAATTACCAATAATCCTATTACCGTGTTTCTATCCATTATTCAAACTCCTAACTTTTATTTTGTCTTTTAAAATCAATAGCTGCATTAATAAAATCTATAAAAAGAGGATGTGGGTTTAGAACAGTACTTTTATATTCGGGATGAAATTGAACTCCAACAAACCATGGGTGTTTTGGAATTTCGATTATTTCAACAAGATCTATCTCTTCATTAATTCCTGTTGTAACTAAACCTTCTTTTACAAAAGCATCTTTATATTTATTATTAAATTCGTAGCGATGTCTGTGTCTTTCTGATATTTTTAGCGATTTATAAGCCTTATGTGCTATCGAACCTTTTACTAATTTACAAGAATACGAACCCAAACGCATTGTACCGCCTTTGTCGTTTACCATTTTTTGTTCTTCCATTAAGCTAATAACTGGATTTTTGCAAGTTCTATCCATTTCAATAGAATTTGCGTCTTCAAGTTTAAGAACATTTTGAGCGAACTCAACCACAGCAGCTTGCATTCCTAGACAAATACCAAAAAAAGGTATATTATTTTCGCGTGCATATTTTGCAGCTAAAATTTTTCCTTCAAAGCCTCTATGTCCAAAACCAGGTGCAACAAGAATTGCATGTGTATCTTTGAAAAACTCTGTACTAGAATTTTCGTTTACATCTTCTGCTTGTATATAATTTATATTAACTTTTGTTTCTAGCAAAGCTCCAGCATGTATAAAAGATTCATTAATAGACTTATACGCATCTTTTAGGTCAACATATTTTCCAACAAATGCAAGGTTTACAGATTGTTTTGGGTTTTTAGTTTTTTTCAAAAATTCTTTCCATGCTGTTAATTTTGGTTTTTCGCCTATAGCAATTCCAAAATGAGATAACACAAATTCATCTAGTTTTTCCTTTTGCATTTCTAAAGGAACCTCATAAATTGTGCTCATATCTCTTGACTCTATAACAGCTTCTTTTTGCACATTACAGAAATTTGCAACTTTTACTTTAACATCGTTTGTTAAAGGCTGTTCTGTTCTAAGAACTAACATATCGGGTTGCACTCCTGCTTCTAACAATGTTTTTACTGAATGTTGAGTAGGTTTAGTTTTCAGTTCTCCGCTTGCTGCTAAGTAAGGAACTAAAGTTAAATGTATAACCATACATCTATTTTTAAATTCCCATCTAAACTGTCTTACAGCTTCTACATAAGGTAAAGATTCAATATCACCAACTGTTCCGCCAATTTCTGTAATAACAAAATCGTACTTTCCTTTAGCACTTAAAAGTTTTACTCTTCTTTTTATTTCATCGGTAATATGCGGAATTATTTGTACGGTTTTTCCAAGATATTCGCCACGTCTTTCTTTGTTTATTACTTCTTGGTAAATTCTTCCTGTAGTAACGCTATTTGCTTGTGAAGTATAAACATTTAAAAATCTTTCGTAATGACCAAGGTCTAAGTCAGTTTCTGCACCGTCTTCGGTAACATAACATTCGCCATGTTCAAAAGGGTTTAAAGTTCCTGGGTCAACATTAATATAAGGGTCTAACTTTTGAATTGTTACAGTAAAACCACGTGCTTGCAATAGTTTAGCCAAAGAAGCCGAAATAATTCCTTTTCCTAAAGAAGAAGTTACACCACCTGTTACAAAAATAAATTTAGTATTAGCCATCACAAAATTTTAAAAAGTAAAACTTAACCCAAGGCTAGGCATAATCGGAAGTTGATCAACACGATTATAGTCTATTCTATCAAAATAGAAAATATTTCTCCTATTATAAACATTCGTTACTCCGGCATTAAGCTCTAACTTAGTATATTTATTAAAAGTTATAATTTTATTTACTGTTAAGTCTAATCTATGATAATATGGCAAACGTCCTGTGTTTAGCTCATCATAAATAATTCCTAACGAACCATTTCCTTGCCAATAAGGATAGTTTAGACTATGATAAAAATCGACTTCTTCGTAAAATCCTGCAGTTTTTGTAAATGGAAATCCTGAACCCAAATTCCATCTTGCACTAATGCTCCAAGATTGTTTTTTACCTAATTTATATGTAGTTACTAAATTTATGTTGTGTCTTCTATCATAATGTGGACTATATAACTGCACTCCATCATCACGCTTTACCCAACCTAAAGAATACACAAACCAAACATAAAGATTATTTTTATCATATTTTAATAAAAAGTCAAGCCCGTAAGCATAGCCTGTTTCAATTAAAAAATCTTTTTTCAAATAATCTGGCTTAGTTCCATTTATTGGAATATCGTTATATATTTTATTTCTATTAATTGTTGAAAGCTGAGAAAAATTCTTTATATATGCTTCTACATTAAAGTCTATATGATTAGTTACATCTACTTCTGCACCAATAATTACATGTTCTGATTTTTGAAGTTTATGTCTTAACTCTTCGCCTTTAAACGAACTAGGTAAGTTCAAGTCGCCACTAAGGAAGCCGTAAAAAAGATTAACTACATCTCTATCGCTATTTGCAGCAACTAAATTTTGAGAATATAGACCAGCAGCTAATTTAAGCCTAAATCTTTCGGTTGCATTATATTTAAGTCCTAATCTAGGTTCTAAAGATACTTCACTCATAGAGGCGTAGTATTGTAATCTAAGCCCTGGTTCTATAAGTAAACTTCCAAGATTTAGTTTATATTTTGCAAAAACTGCTAATTCAGTTGTGTTTTCTTCTTGTTTCAACTCTCTACCAATAGAGTTATGATAAATAAAATCTGTATTAAAGCCTAAAGTTTCTACACCCCAAACAAACTGATTTTTTCCAAAGAAATACAAGAAGTTTAAACCAAAATTATATCCTCTAATTCCACTTTTACTTGGCAAATTATCAAGAGTTTGCAATCCTATTTTATAGTCTGAATAAGAAAAATTAGATTTTATCATAACAGTAGAGCCTAATGGTACAACAGAAACGTTTGCTCCTATTCCATAAGAATCCCAACCAAGTTGACTTAAACCTTGATAACTAACTCTATCGCTAAATTTGAATCCAAATAAATTTATCTTACTTCCTTCGGGTGAGCTTAAAGAGATTTTTCCATACAAGTCTGTATAGTTAAAAGGTAATCCTTTGCCATCATTAATATATGTATATAATAATTTGGAAGATTGTTCGAGATAAGAAGTTTTTCCAGAAAACAAATATGAAGCACTTACTTTATCTTCTTTATATTTAACAATAGGTCCTTCTAATAAAACTTTTGAACCAAAGCTACTTGCTGAAACTTTTCCTGTAAAACGTCTTGAATTTCCTTCTCGTATAGACAAATCCATTACTGAAGAAATTCTTCCTCCATAGTCTGCATTAAATCCTCCAGTATAAATATCTGCATTTCTAATAATGTCTGAGTCGAACACCGAAAACAATCCTATAGAGTGAAATGGATTATAAATAGTCATTCCATCTAAAAGCACAAGGTTTTGAATATTTGAGCCACCTCTAATATACAGTTGTCCACCTTGGTCGCCTGTAAAAGTAACTCCTGGCACTACTTGCAAATACTGTGCTATATCTGGTTCTCCACCTACTGACGGAAGTTGTTTTATTTGAGTTGGAGAAACTTTAACCATAGAAATTCTGGTTTGAGTTTTCATTTCCTGCCTTTCTGCCGAGACTACAGTTTCACCAAGGACAAAAGCAGATTTTGTCATATAAAAATTCTTAGAATATAATTTTGCACTTTCTATTCGTAAGTCTTCAACTATACTATCATAGCCCACATAAGTAATTATAATTTTATAATCTCCAATAGGAATTTTTGGAATTGAAAAATATCCATTCAAATCTGTTGCTGCTCCAAAATTTGTTCCTTGAATAGAAACATTTGCAAACATACAAGGTTCTCCATCATCTTTGTCATATACAAAACCTTTTATTGTTCCTTGTTGAGCAAAAAGTGTTACTGGCAAAAATGAAAATATAAAAAATATATTTCTAATTATTTTATGCATCGTTTCCGTCTTTGTTTTTTAGTTCACGTTCTGCCAAATCTATAGCTTTCTTTTTTTCTTTAAGAGTTTTTATTTCTTCTTGTGCCTTTTCGATTTTTTTATTAAAGTCTTTTACCAAACTTTCAGCTCCAGAAGCAAAAAACCCCATATTGTTTTCTATTTGCAATATTTCTGCATTTAGTTCTTTAATTTTTTGCAAAATACGATTTTTCTCTCTTGCAAGTTCGTTTAATGCACCGCTTCCTTTAATAGCTTCAACCTTATTAGTAAAATTACTAAGTTCTAAAGCAGATTTATTAAGTTTTAATTTTTTGTACAACTCGTTAATTGCTCCACGATATTCGTCATACAATCTATCTCTTTGTGAAATTTCAACAAAACCAATCTCTGTCCATGTATTTTGAAATTCTTTAATTTTATTAACGTTTTCGCTTTGGTCGTCAAGAGGTTTATAGTTTTTAATTTCTGCGATAAGAGCCTCTTTTTTAGCTAAATTTTCTTTGTGTTCTGTTTCAATATTTTTGAAAAACTCTGATTTGGCATTAAAGAAATGGTCGCAAGCAGCTCTAAATCTTTTCCATATTTGTTCTGAATTTTTTCTAGGAACTGGACCTATTTCTTTCCATTGTTTTTGTAAATCCAAAAACATTCTAGTTGTTTTTTTCCAATCTGTACTATCTTGCAAGCTTTCTGCACTAAGACAAATGTCTGTCTTTTTTTGCAAATTATCTTTTAGCTCAGCATTTATTTCACTAAAAAATTCATTTTTAGCTTCAAAAAACTTATTGCAACCAGCTCTAAATCTTTCAAAAACCTCATTATTAACTGCTGTTGGCACCATTCCTATAGTTTTCCAAATTTTTTGCAATTCTAAAACTTGGTCTGAAAGTTCTGCCCATTCTTTGCCATTATTTGCAGTGTTTTCTGCTAAAATGCTTTCAACTTTCTCGCAAAGAATAAGCTTTTGTTTATAGTTAGCTTCTCTTTCTTCTTTTAGTTTTTCAAAATGGTCTTGATAATTTTTTCTTATTTTTTTGCTAATATCAGAAAATCTATCCCATAACTCTACACGTTTATCGCTAGGAACAGGACCTAATTCTTTCCATAATTCGTGATAATCCTGCAATTTTCTATAAGAAGCAACTGCATCGGTTGATAAAAGCAATTCTTCTGCTTTTTCGCACAACTCAATTTTTTGCTCTAAATTTCGTTTAAAATCAAAATCTCTGGCTTCTTTATTTAGCTTAACTAAATCATAAAACCTTTCGATTTGAAGTTGATAATTATTCCACAATTCATTAGAAACTTCTGCTGGGACTGGTCCAATTTTTAACCATTCTTGCTGAAGTTCTTTAAATTCGTTAAAGGTTTTATTCATCGATTCTTCACCATTTGCCAAAACTTTGATTTTTTCGATGATTTCTTCTTTCTTTTTTAGATTTTCTAATCTTTCCGCTTCTTGTTGCTTTGCTAGTTCGCCACGTTTCTTGCCATATTCAGCCCACAATTCTTTTAAATAATCTTCGTTTGGGTCTTTTGGCAAACTAACCTCAAGTTCATTTCCTGTTGCCTCTATAATCTCTTGACGCAAAGCATCTTGTTGTCTTCTCAAATTTCTATAAAACAATCTTTTGAGCAAATCAATATCTTTACGAGTTTCTTCAATATTAGATTCGTAAATAAGCTGCTTTAGTTTTTCAATGATTTCTTCATTATTCAAATTGCTAAAATCATTTTCTGCAGGAACATTATCGTTATCAACATCTTCATCGTCTTCGTCAGCATCAATTTCTGAAATAAAAACCTCATCAGTATTTATTTTTTTATCTTCAGTTGATTTGCTTTCAACTTTTTCTATTGTTTTATTTTGTTCTGTCTCAACACCACCATTTTCTGCATTAATCTCAACTTTTTCAACATTATTGTTGTCTTGGTCGGTGTTTTTTGTCGTATTTTCTTGGTTTTCTAAACCTTTTTTAGCATCTTCAATCATACTAAATCTCTGATAATTAAACGTTTAACAAATTATTAAATTAATGTTATAAAACTTACGAAGGTATATTTTATATAAATTAGAAACAAATTTTTATTGATTTTTTCTATTTTGAAAATTTATTTTGCGAAAATAATACAAATTTTCTATAAATTTTTAAAAAATTCTATCTTCGCTCGCTCGGATTTATGTTGCAACAAAATAAGACGCTGTTATAAAATTATTATGGTATTTGAATAAATTGGTATTGTTGTAAAACCAACGCGTGCGTTGATTCTACAACATGCTATATAATTTATTCAAAATCAAACTTTCGACTTTTAACTTTCGACTTTTAACTTTTAACTGTTTTGTTCTTCTTCTTCGGCTTTAACAAAAATCTTTCCAATCCCCTTCCCAATATTTTCTATAGCCTCAATACCTTTTGTTAATGGATTATTTGCAAGGTCGTCATACTGAGCAATAGAGCCTTCTATTTGTTGTGGGAAAATTACAATTCTGTTATATTCAGAATAATATCTTTCTATTTTGCTGAAAATATTTTCAAAATATGGTACATAAGAAAACGAATTTCTTCTTGCCGATGCAACAATCATAAGGTCGTCTTTTTCAATATATCTAGCTAAAATCAAAAAATCTTCCCATTCGCTAAACTCGCTAAACTCGATTTTTACATTAAATTTATTCTTTTTTGCAAGATTTTTTAGGCTTTTATCAACTTCTTCGGTACCAAAATGTAGTATTTGTGCCGACAGTTCCGAAGCAAGTTTAAGCACTTTTTCAGTCCACAATTTAAAACCTTTTTCTTTATGTGCCAGGTGAGGTGTAACTAAAATAATCCTTTTATTTGCAACAAAAGCATTTTCAAGCGAAGTAACAAAAACGTTTTTATTAACTGAATACACTATTTTATTTACTCTTTCACCTGCTAATTTGTTAATTATTCCGGCTTTACCGGGCCAACCAAGAATTAAAATATCGACCATCATTTCTTTTGACACACGAGAAATTCCGCTAACGACATTATAGTCAATGCTTGTAATTGCATTCACTTCTACTTCGGCAGCAGCGCCATATTTTATAAAATCTTCTAATTTCTCTTTTGTTTTTATAAGATTTTGCTCAGCATTAGAATCATTTTGAATAATTGATAAAAGAGATATTGGTCTTGATGATTTTAAGTTTTTTATTAATACTGCAAATTCTAAAAGCTTTGGCACAGAAGCTAAGTTGGCAACAGGTATAAGTATATGCTCGGCAAATTTATTATAAGTTTTTTCACCAATTTGACTATCTTCTTCGGTTAATGCCAAAGTTTTAGCTGCTCTTTCGGTTACAAATGAAGCTATTATACAAGAAACTAAAATTAGAATAATTGTTCCGTTAAGAATATTATCGTCTAAAATTCCAATTCTATAACCCACTAAAATTACTGCCAAAGTTGCGGCTGCGTGTGAAGTTGACAAGCCAAAAATTAAATTTCTTTGAGCTTTAGAATATCTAAAAAATATTTGAGTTAAAAAAGCTGCTATCCATTTTCCAAAAACTGCACCTACAATCAAAACACCAGCAACGATAGCTGCACCCCAACCTTGAACAACAACACTAACATCTACTATCATTCCCACCGAAATTAAAAAGAAAGGAATAAACAAAGCATTTCCGCTAAATTCTATTCTATTCATCAATGCTGAAGTTTTTGGTATTATAGGATTTAAAGCTAAACCAGCAACAAAAGCTCCGATAATTGGTTCTAAACCACTTATTTCGGCTAAGAAAGCTGCAAAAAACAAAACTGATAAAGCAAAAATAAAATGAGCATGTTTTTCGCTTTCTAATTTTGAGAAAAACCATCTCGCAACTTTGGGAACAAGGAAAAACATTATTATTAAAAATAGGACAAAAGAAATTCCCAATCTAATAAAAAACTCTTGGTCTAAGCTACCTTGCGTATTTCCAATGATAATGGCTAAAATCAATAAAACAGCAGTATCGGTAAAAATTGTACCACCTACAGTTACAGCAACAGCTTCGTTTTTAGTTACGCCAAGTTTACTAACTATTGGATAAGCAACCAAAGTGTGAGTAGCAAACATACTTGCTGTTAACACACTTGCATTAATTCCATAGCCCAAAACATAATGACACAAAGCATAGCCTATTGCAAATGGAAAAATAAAAGTAAAAACGCCAAAGCTTAAACTTTTATATTTATTCATTTTAAATTGAGCCAAATTTAGCTCCAAACCCGCAACAAACATTATATATAGCAAACCTATGGTAGAAAATAGTTCAATAGCACTATTGTTGGCAATAATATTAAAACCATAAGGACCGATAATTATACCAGAAATTATTAAACCTATTATTCCGGGAATTTTGAACCTTTGCAACAAAATTGGCGAAAGTAAAATAATAAAAAGAATAACAGAAAACACTAAAATAGGATTGCTCAAAGGAAGAGTAAATTCTGCTAATAACTCGCTTAAAAATTCTTGCATTATAAAAAATTGCTATTTAGTTTTTTGCAAAAATAAAATAAATATTGTAAAGCCATAATCAATTAGAAAATAATATTTTTGTGCTTGTGTTTAATAGATTTATATAAAAACATATAAATGAATAAAATTATTTAATATTTTGGCTTAAATTTGCATAAAGCAGTAAACTATACTAAACTTAAAATTAAATTATGAAAACGTTATTTACCTTAGCACTATTATTTATCGCTTGTCTATCATATTCTCAACAACAATTAATTGATTCTGTTGAATATATTTATTGGGGAGACCATGCTGGAGGCACAATCAATAAAGCTAAATTAGATGGAACTGATATACAAACCTTAGTTAGCGGTGATTATCAAATAAGAAGAGTTAGACTTGATAGAAGAGATAGAAAAATTTATTGGGCTAGTGGACTTCATGCTGCTATTCGCTCTGCAAACTATGATGGAACAGAAGTTACTACAGTTTTACCAACATCTAACCAAATAGGTGTAATTGAAGTTGACCAAAAAAATAAAAAAATATATTTTACTGAAGACAATAGCGGAATGATAAAAAGATGCAATACTGATGGCACAGAACTAGAAACAATAATTACTGGAACTGGCTTGGTCTTAGGAATGGCTATTGACACAGTAAGAGATATACTTTTCTATGGAGATTATACTAATAAAAAAATTTTTAGAGCAAAACCTGATGGTAATGATATTACCGAAATTTTTTCCTCCCCATACCAAATTTATGACCTATACCTTGATATTAAACGAATGTATATTTATTTTAATAACAGAACCACTAATTCAACTCAAAGAATTTATTATGACGGCAGTTATTTAACTGATATTATTCAAGGCAGTGGTATTGTTGGTTCTTTGGCTGTTAGTGTAGAATATAATTTTCTATTTTGGATTGAAAGACAAAATGGTTTTATAGCTAGAGCCACAACTAATGGAGAAGATAGAATAAACGTAATAAATATTCCAGGTTCTAATTTTTCGGGAATGGATATAGGTAAAGAATATTTAACACCTGTAACACTAGATGAAAATAAATTGAAACATATTAAAATTTATCCTAATCCTTGTTCAAACCAGTTTTTTGTTGATGCAAAAATAAATTCTGAAATATCTATTTATAATTTATCAGGACAAAAAATTAAAACAACAACATTAACAAACTCTAAATCAATAGAGATTGATGAACTATCTGCAGGAATTTACTTTGTAGAAGTAAAAAATGAAAATAATGTGTTTAAACAAAAAATTATAAAAGAAAATTAAAACAAACTAAATCTCATTTTTATGAAAACATTATTTCTTTCATTATTTATCATAGTTTCTTGCTCTTTGTTTTCACAACCATTTATTGATTCTGTTGAATATATTTATTGGGGAGACTACACTTATGGCACAATCAGAAAAGCTAAACTAGATGGTACAGATATGCAAACCATAGTAAGTGGCGACCATAAAATCAGAAGAGTTAGACTTGATAGAAGTGATAGAAAAATTTATTGGGCTAGTGGACATTATGGAGCTATTCGCTCTGCAAATTACGATGGAACTAACATTTCAACAGTTTTACAAACATCTTTAGATATTGATTTAATTGAAGTTGACCAAAAAAATAAAAAAATTTATTTCACCGAAGACTATACTGGAACAATTAAAAGATGCAATACTGATGGCACAGAGCTAGAAACAATAATTACTGGAACAGGCTTGGTTTTAGGAATGGCACTTGACACGGTAAGAGATATACTTTTTTATGGAGATTATGACAATAAAAAAATTTTTAAAGCTAAGCCAGATGGTACTAGTATTGTTGAAATTTATTCCACAGACAAGCAAATATTTGATTTATACATTGATATTAAACGAATGTATGTTTATTTTAATAATAGAACCAATAATTCAATTCACAGAATTTTTTATGACGGAAGTGATTTTACAGATATTATTCAAGTTTGTACGAATAATTGTGTTATTAGTTCTTTAGCTGTTAGTGTAGAATGTAATTTTCTTTTCTGGGTTGAAAGAGAGAATGATCTTATAGCTAGAGCTACAACTAATGGCGAAGATAAAATGAATATAATATATATTCCTGGTTCTAATTTTTCGGGAATGGACATAGGTAAAGAATATTTAAGCCCTGTAAAAGTTGATGAAAACAAGTTGAAACAAATTAAACTTTATCCTAATCCTTGTTCAAACCAGTTTTTTGTTGATGGCGAAATAAATTCTGAAGTTTCTATTTATAATTTATATGGGCAAAAACTAAAAACATCAAAACTAACTTACTCTAAATCAATTGATGTTGATGAGCTACCCGCAGGAATTTATTTTGTGGAAGTAAAAAATGAGAATGATGTGTTTAAGCAAAAAATTCAAGTTGCAAAATAATATTTATTCTATTACTAATTTGTCTTAATCTTATAAAACAAAGATTTTAAATTATATAAATCTTTTCTTAAATTTGTGTTTTTATATTTAAAGTTTATGAGAAATTTAGTTTTTAGTTTTCTTATCCTTTTTTTGTTTTCATCTTGTTTAAAAAAAGTTGAACTTGTAGAACCAAGTCAGTTTGAGTTAAATTATAACGAAAAACTTGCCTTTGCAGAAGCAATAGGAAGTGATTTTTTTGAAAAATTAGAAAATTACAAATCCGACAGTTTAGTGTATCAAGATTTGAAATATCTATTTACCTACATGCCACTTAGCGATTTTGCCGATTATGATTTTGAGTTTTTCTTAAATCAAGTAAAATATGCACATTTAATAAAAGAAACTTTTCCTTGGGCAAAAGATATTCCGCAAGATATTTTTAGACATTATGTTTTACCTCACAGAGTTAACAACGAAAACTTAGACACTGCTCGCATGGTTTTTTATCGTGAACTTAAAGACAGACTGCTTCCATTAAATTTAACTGCCGAAGAAGTTGCTTTGGAAGTAAACCATTGGTGCCACGAAAAAGTAATTTATAAACCTACTGATGCAAGAACAATTTCTCCACTAGGAGCTGTGCGTTCTGGTTTTGGTCGCTGTGGTGAAGAAAGTACTTTTACTGTTACAGCTCTTAGAGCTGCGGGCATTCCTGCACGACAAGTTTACACGCCACGCTGGGCACACACAGACGACAATCATGCTTGGGTAGAAGTTTGGGTTGATGGAGAATGGAAATATCTTGGAGCTTGCGAACCACTACCCAGACTAAATATGGGCTGGTTTACCGTACCTGCAACAAGAACAATGTTGGTGCACACAAAACAATTCGGACAAGATGATGAAGAAAGTTCAAACTACCTTGGAAGTAATGCAAATTATACTTGGGTAAATGCTATGAACACTTATGCTCCAACAAAAAATTTAATAATACTTGTTGTAAATAAAAACAATATGCCTGTTTGGAATGCTGAAGTGAGATTTCAATTATATAATTATGCAGAAATGTATCCTTTGCATACTGCCAAAACAAATATAAACGGAATAGCAAAATTTACAACAGGATACGGTAGTTTAGAAGTTTCCGTAAGTTACAAAGACAAAACTATTAGCAAGACAATAAATCCCCAAGATGAAAACATAATTACACTAAATATTGATACAGACCCAAAATTTCCAGCAGAAAATGTTGTGTACTATACACCAGTAGCAGGCGAAAACCACATAATAGACCCTAAAGAAGAAAAACTAAATAACGAAAGACTAAAACAAGAAGATAAAATTAGAGCTAACAACGAAAGTTCGTATTACAACCAATCTAAAACAAAAGATTTTATAAAAGCATTCGACTATCCCGAAAACGTAGCAGAAATTCTTATTGGTAGCAAAGGTAATTGGATGGAAATAGAAGCATTTTTAATAGAAGCAAGCTATAAAAATTGTAAAAACGAGGCTCTAGCACTTCTTTCCGAATTATCAGAAAAAGATTGGAGAGATACAAAAAAGGAAATTTTATCTAAACATTGCGAATTGGCTATTAAACACAGAAACAGCAATTTACCAGATAGTATATTTAATAAGTATGTGCTTAATCCACGAATACATTTTGAACTACTAACAAATTACAGACCTGCCATTTTAGAAAGTTTAACTGATGAAAACATAAAAAACTTTAAATCAAATCCCGAAAAAATATATCAATACATTTCAGATAATATTAAAACACAATTTAATATTAATGGCAAAAATATTGATGTTCAAGATTTTAACAATTACAATGTAAGTATTACGCCACTTGGTGTAAATAAAATTAAACATGCTGACCCATTGTCGCTTAAAATTTATACTGTTGCTTTTTGCCGAAGCTTAGGTATTCCTGCACGCATAAATTTAGCAAGCAATTTTGCACAATATTTTCACAATAATGAATGGATAGATTTCAATTTTGATAAAGCCAAAGTTGAAAAAGCTAAATTATTCTTCACAAATCCCGATACTACAAGAGATTTAAAATATAGAGTTCATTTTGCAATAGCAAGATTAGAATCAGGATTTTTCAACACTGTTGACTTGGGCTGGGAAATTCCAATTAGCGATTTTTCTGACGGAATAGAAGTCTTGGACGGAAAATACATGCTTCTTACTGCATATAGAAATTCTGACGAAAGTGTTAGTGTAAATAGAAAATATTTTGATTTGAAAGCAAACGAAACAAAAACAATAGAAGTTACAATACCTGAAGATAATAGAGTTTCACTAAATATCAAAGCTTTTGTTCATGGCAATTTAACTGATAATCAAACAAATAGCCTCATCGACAGTAAATCAATTTGTAAAGAAAATACTGCAACTGCTTTTTGTTGGATAAATCCTACGCAAGAACCATCAAAACACATAATTAGAGATATTAATTTAGGTTTAAATAACTTGAAAAATAACAAAATAAATGTTGTTTTTATAACTGATGGTTCTGAAATTCAAGGACTTTCTAAAGAAATCCCAACTTATACTGACAAAAATTTTGATTTGCTAAATAAAAACTCAGCTTGCTCGCTTAGTGCTAATAGCAATGTATTTCCAAATATAATGTTAGTTAGCAATAATAATTGCATATTTTCAAGCAAGGGGTATATAATTAATATTAGTGAGATATTAATAAATGAATGGAAAAAACAAAATCAGTTAAAAGTTAAAAGTCGAAAGTAATGCGAATTGATATAATTACTGTTTTGCCCGAATTGCTAGCTGGTCCGTTAGATTTGTCAATTATTAAAAAAGCAAAAGACAAGGGTATAGTAGAAATAAATATTCACGATTTGCGAGAACATGGTTTGGGAAAATACAAACAAGTTGACGACTACCCATATGGTGGCGAAGCTGGAATGGTTTTAATGATTGAGCCTATATTTAATTTGATAGAAAAATTAAAATCCGAAAGAAAATATGATTTGATTTTTTATACCTCACCTGACGGAAAACCTTGGACTCAAAAAGAAGCTAACAAAATAAGTTTACTCGAAAACATAATTATTTTGTGCGGTCATTATAAAGGAATAGACCAAAGAATAAGAGAACACTTAATTGACGAAGAATATAGCATAGGCGATTTTGTATTAACAGGTGGTGAATTAGCTGCAGCAATGATGTGCGACAGTATTGTTAGACTTCTTCCTGGTGCAATTGGCGATGAACAATCTGCTTTAAGCGATTCTTTTCAAGATAATTTGTTAGCTCCACCTGTTTACACACGCCCCGAAGTTTTTAACAATTGGAAAGTTCCCGAAATTTTGCTTTCTGGAAATTTTAAAAAAATTGAAGAATGGAAAGAAGAACAAGCTTATGAAAGAACTTTAAAACTTAGACCAGACTTATTAAAAAATGATGAGTAAAATTTCGCTATTTTATTATCTTTGCACTTTAAAATTTAGTGATGAGCAGTCTTTTACAAGGTGAAAATTTAAGCAAAAGATATGGTGAAAAACTTCTGTTTGAAGGAATAAATATTAATATTTCAGAAGGAGACAAAATTGCATTAATAGCCAAAAACGGAACAGGAAAAACTTCTTTACTAAACATTTTAACAAATACAGATACGCCAGATAGCGGAAATATTACAAGCAAAAGAGATTTGCGTTTAGCATATCTGCCTCAAGAACTAAATTTAGACCCCGAAAAAACTATTTTAGAAGCTGTATTTTTCTTAGATGACGAAATTATTAGCACAATCCGAGAATATCACTCTATTTTATCTTCAAATAATCATGCTGACTTACAAGCAATATTAGACAAAATGGATAGCTTAAATGCTTGGGATTACGAAACTAAAGTAAAACAAGTATTAAGCAAATTAAAAATTGATGATTTTTCAAAAAAAATAAAATATCTAAGCGGAGGACAGAAAAAAAGAGTAGCACTTGCCGGGACTTTAATTAGCGAACCAGATTTATTAATTTTAGACGAACCCACAAACCATCTTGATTTAGATATGATTGAATGGCTCGAAGAATATTTAACAAAAACTAACTCTGCAATTTTTATGGTTACTCACGATAGATATTTTTTAGATAGAGTTTGTAGTACCATTTTTGAGTTAGATATGGGTCAAATTTTTATTTATAATGGGAATTACTCATATTTTGTTGAAAAAAGAGCCGAAAGAATAGAAAACCTACAAGCCAATATTGACAAAGCTCAAAACTTAATGCGTAAGGAGCAAGAATGGATAAGACGAATGCCAAAAGCAAGAACTTCAAAATCAAAATATAGAATTGAAGCATTTGATGAACTTAAAGAGCAAGCATCACAACGAATTGAAGATGAAAAATTGCAATTTGGTATAGCTAACCAAAGATTAGGTAAAAAAGTTATAAACATATATAATATTTCTAAATCCTTTGGTTCAGAAATTTTAATATCAGACTTTTCTTATAAAATTGCTAAAAACGAAAAAATTGGAATTATTGGAAATAACGGAAGTGGAAAAACAACTTTTTTAAATATTTTAACCAACAAAATAAAGCCTGATTCTGGCAGAATTGAAATTGGAGAAACTGTGAAAATTGCTTATTACACTCAAGAAGGTTTAATCTTTGACGAAGATTCTAAACCAATTGATATAATAAAAAATATTGCAGAAACAGTAAAATTAAAAAATGGGAAAACACTTTCTGCTTCGGGATTTTTGCAATATTTTTTGTTTTCACCCGAAATGCAATATACCTATGTAAAAAAACTTAGCGGTGGCGAAAAACGCAGATTATATCTATGCTCAATTTTAATGACTCAACCAAACGTTTTATTAATGGACGAACCCACAAACGACCTTGATATTATGACTTTGCAGGTTTTAGAAGAATATCTATCAGAAATTGAAGCAAGTGTAATTATTGTTTCTCACGATAGATTTTTTATGGATAAAATTGTTGACCATGTTTTTGTTTTTGAAGGAAATGGTAAAATTTTAGACTTCCCTGGTAATTATACACAATACAGATATTCGGCTTATTATCAGAAGCTTAACCAAGAACAAAAACCAGAAAAGAAAGAAAGTCCAAGTAAAGAATCTTTGCCAAAAGACAATTCGCAAGATAAACCAAAAAAAGTTAGTTTTAAAGATAAATATGAATACGAACAACTAAACAAAGAGCTTGAGGATTTAAACCATAAAAAACAAAAATTAGAAATCGAAATAAATTCTGGCAATTTTAATCATGTTGAGTTAACCGAAAAATCGGAAGAATATTCAAAATTATTAGAAATAATCGAAGAAAAAGAGTTTAGATGGTTAGAATTAGATGAACTTATAAATCAATAATTTAATACAACAAATAATTTTTTAAAAAATTGATTAAGTCTTTTATTATTTTCTTTATATTGCAAAAAAATTACAATTATGTTAAATATTGCTTTATTTGGTCCTCCTGGAGCAGGAAAAGGAACTCAATCAAAAATTTTAATTGAAGAATATAATTTATCTTACATTTCAACTGGTGAATTATTACGTAAAGAGATTAAAAATAAAACAAAATTAGGCTTAGAAGCTCAAAGCATTATAGCTGCTGGTGGTTTGGTTTCTGATGAAATTATTGTTCAAATTATTGAAAAAACAATTACAGAAAATCCTAATGCGAATGGTTTTTTGTTCGATGGTTTTCCTCGTACATACATTCAGGCTTATATACTCGAAGGCTTGATGATTAAATTAAACACCTCGTTAAATTGTTTGATAAGTTTAGCAGTTCCAGAAGAAGTTTCTGTTCAGCGTTTATTAGAACGTGGAAGAACTTCGGGCAGAACAGACGATAACGAAACAGTTATTAGAAATCGATTAAACGAATATTATGAAAAAACCATACCTGTAATTAATTTTTACAAAGAAAAAGGAATTTTTTCAGAAGTTGACGGAACTCAATCTGTTGAGAATGTTAGAAAAGACATAAAAGCTATTGTTAAAAAAGAGTTGAGCAAACGTTTACTAAATATTGTTTTATTTGGTTATCCTGGTTCTGGAAGAGGTTCGCAAGGCAGAGCTATTGCCAAAAAATACGGCTTAGAATATGTTGCTACAGGACCTATGCTACACGAAGAAATTGAAAAAGGTAGCGAAATAGGAAAACAAATTAAAGATTTGTTCGACAATGGAAAACTAATTCCCGATGAGATTGTAGTACCTTTAATTGAAAAGAAAATTGAAAATTCAAAAGGTGTAAAAGGATTTATTTTTAAAGGTTTTCCTCGAACTCTGGTACAATCCTATATTTTAGATGGTTTGTTGAAAAAGCACTCTTCGTCAATTTCTAAAATTATTGAAATTGAAGTTCCTACTCTTGAATTGATTAAAAGATTAGACGAAAGAAGCAAAACCGAAAATCGCATGCCATACGACTCAAGCACTGCTAAAATTGTTCAAAGACTACAAGACCACCAAACTAAAACAGTTCCTGTTATAGAAAAATACAACGAATTGCATGGAGTTGTAAAAATTGACGGAATGGGCAGTTTCGACGAAGTTTTCAAAAAAGTAAGTTTTGAAATTGAAAATGGATTTGAAAATTTGAAATAAAAAAAGACAACTTCTCCTGTTTTCCGCACTTTTTTGCAACACTCTCTAAGTCTCTTACAATCAAGCATATCCTGTTGTGTTTGGGTGCTACAACATTGCAAACAGCACATACATATTTATTGGTCCGTCAGGACAATATAAGACTATCAGGGGTTTGCCCGTAGGACAACATGTGATTAACCGTAGGCGCAGCCTGCGGTATTTAGACCATCAAAAGCCTTGCCCGTAGGGCAACACAATAAACTCAGTTAAAAGTTTATAAAGTAAACCGACTGTAAATAGCAAATTAATTTTCATCAATTTTTTGCAATTAATTTTCATCAATTTTAACTGTGTTGTGTTCATTGTGTCGCCCTTGCGGGCGAAGGAGGTTGGGGAGGTATCTCTACCGCAAGATAAATCTTACGGTTAATCACATGTTGCCCTACGGGCAAGGCGTAATTGGATACCACCCTTATTTTGTGTGTCTGGGTATTATTAAAAAATGTGTCTTGTAAAAATTTTAGATATTTGAAAAAAAATAATAACACTAAAATAATTACAAGACGATGGTAAAATTAACAAAAAAAC
>Ga0208195_1001307_pt1 | contig 27885 bp, 28 predicted proteins | sample AD_UKC077_MetaG_FD_184441 | JGI IMG/M metagenome (GOLD analysis project Ga0208195, IMG submission 184441) | Active sludge microbial communities of municipal wastewater-treating anaerobic digesters from USA - AD_UKC077_MetaG (SPAdes) (version 2) | ecosystem: Engineered > Bioreactor > Anaerobic >... | reverse complement strand
CTTGATATCTGATAAACTTCCGCCTGAGTATCGGAAAAAAAATATAACGCCCTTTTATCGGCTATAAACTCCTTTATAAGCGTGGTTTTCCCCGCCCTTCTCCTGCCATAAAGAACCACAAATGAAGAATCCTTTTTATACTCGTCGTTAAGAGCTTTTAATTCATTTTCTCTGTTGACAAACTTCACTTTAACGCTCCCTTTTATTCGTTTTTGTATTATTATAATCTAAAAACGAACTTTTGTCTATCAGCGTTTAATTAATTTTTTTAATTTTTTGGTAGATTATAACTTTATAGCATATTATGATTATTTCTTGGTGATAATCTAGTCCTATGAATTAAAATATATAATCCTTCTGTTTTTCATCGCGTTTAAAACCTGTTAAAGAGGAATAATATTGGGTTAACATAGATTTTTCTATAATAAATATCTTCTCACTATCTGTAGTTTTAAGAAACTTTTCTGGAACATTAATTATATATTTTGACATTTCTCTTAAAATCTTCTTTAATTTTGTTTTATTCTCAAAACTTCTAATATCTAACTTTAAATTATTATATTCATTTAATAAATCAGATGCACTTTCATCAGACTCGACAAAACAGCTAATTGTTCTAAAATTGTTATCAATAAGTCTAAATGATTCTTTCTCATAAAAAGCTTTCTTATAATCAAGGTATTTAATCGCATTAATAATTTCAATAGATAAGGATGTTGATGTTGCATTTTTCATTATTTTAAAATATTCATTTGCGAGATCAAGAAATTGTTTTTCTTCAATTATCGATTTGTCCCTGAATAAATCTGATGTTCTTGATAAAATCACTTCATCATAAATATAGCTTGAATATTCCAAGTTCTTATCATCAGTGAGTTTTATTATTTTTACAATACCCTTTTCAATGTTATTTCCATTCCTGTTACATCTTCCGCATGCTTGAAAAATCGAGTCAAGCGGAGCCATGTCCCTATAAACTATATCAAAACTAATATCAACCCCGGCTTCGATAACTTGTGTTGAAATTAATGCTCTTATCTTATCTTTTTTTATTCTTTTTATGATATTCAATCTATCTTTTGGAATTATATTTGAAGATAAATATAACGGGGCGAATCCATTTTCTTTCAATTTGTCATACAAAAACAAAGAACTTTTTATGGTATTACATATAACAAGAATAGATTTGTCTGATTGTCTAAGTTCTTCTATAAGTCTAATAGAAAAATCCCTTATAGATGTTTTTTTATTTGCATCTTTAACATCTAATATAATCCTACTAAAAGCATTAAAATATTCTCTTTTAGATGTCGCAAGCTCTTTTATCTCATTTTCTTCTTCAGAAAAAATCAACGGCATAGTAGCGGTAACAAGTAAGATATAGCAGTTCATTTTTTCAGAGATAAATTTAAGATAATTATTAACTAATATCCAATATTTTCTCGGTATTGATTGCACCTCGTCAAGAATAACAATAGAATTCTTTATTTTATTATATTTCTTGAGTAAATTATTTTCACCTGTAAGCAGAGAATGAAGAAATTGATAAAATGTTGTAACTATAATTTTTGAATTCCATGTTTCTATAAGATACTCTGCTTGCTGATCATTAAAAATTTCATTATTATAAAAATCGCTATTGTAATTTATCTCGCTCAAGTGATGATGCTTTAATAAAACGCTATTATCTTCTGTATCCAAAACTTCTTGAAAAATATCGGCGTTTTGGTCGATTATTGAGGTAAAAGGTAGACAGTAGATAATTCTTTCTAAAGAATTATCTTTCTCTAATATTTTTAATGCGGCATTTAACGATGTTAGCGTTTTCCCCGATCCTGTTGGTAAATTAATCGAAAATATTCGATTTTTTAAATCAATATTATTTTCAACCTCTTTAAAAGATTTTTCTCTAATTTCATCAATTTGATTCTTTAATTTGCCGGTAAATTTCTTCTTTTTATAATCTGTAACTGCATTATATTTTTCATACACTATTTTCTTATTTAAAATTTCGCTATCGTTTAAAATACAATCTTCTTTATCAGAATACACAAGAATAGAAAAATAATTATTAAGTCTATTATAAGCGTCAAAATTATTTACGTTTTTTATAAATTTATTAAAAATTCTTTTATATTTTCTTATTCCAAAAGATTTTATTGTTTCAGAAAGCAATTGACTATCAAAAAAAGTTAAATCAAGATAATCCCGATATATTTCACACAGCTCTTTCAAATCAATATTTGAAAATATTTCATAGAGATATTCAATTCTGCTATCATCAATCTCTAGTAATTCCTCTAAATCACTGTTAAAACTGCCATGATGCTTTTTAATAGTAATATAGCCTAAAATTTGTTCTTCAATACTAAAAGATTTGTATTCAAGATATAAAAGTAAAATTACTGCCGATATTTCAGAATGAAAAGATTTTTGAACATGAAATATTTTACCAAAAAGTTTATTTTGAAAATCAATAGACGCCTTTCCAAAATCATGTAAAAGTAAAATTGCTGATAAAACTTCGCTATTAAGAATGCTTTCAAATCTTTCTTTTTCAAATACTCTTTTACCAATTTTATGAACTCCGCATAAATGGTCTTTCAATAATTTATCTGGATGAGAATACAGTTTATAAGAATACGATTCGTTCTCCATTGTTGACCTCAATTATCTCATATTCTGTTTTTAATTTTATTTCTTTACCGTCGGCTTCATATACATATTCCTGATAATCAATTACCTCTCTATCATTTTTCATTCTAACAGGCAATATTACAGTAAATACTTTTCTATCATCAAAATCAATTTCTATAATGCCTTTCTTTTTGAAAACAGAGCTAACTTTTACATTGTCTTTTGTTTTTATTTGCTGGTAATCATATTCGCCTATATACTCAAAATTTGCAAGACATTGACTTATGCCAATCGAAATATTATATATAGAACAATGATTTTCAAGTTGAGATTTTAGTTTTGTATAAATATCAAGATTTTCGGATGAAAAATAAACTCTGTATTTTGTATCTTTCAGAAACTCAATATTTGTAGGTTTATGAGAATTAAATCTCGAAAAATGACTCTTTGATGTTACTTTTATGTTGTTATGAGGAATAACGCTTTTTTTTACAGGATTAATGATTCTTATAGCAATATTTGTATTCTCATCAATGAATGTCTCGGGATTTATTTTTTTATCTATTCCAACGATAGCTCCAATAATTCCCTGTATAACAGTTCTTGATGGAAACGGAAAAGAAAGAGGCGACATCGTAGTAAAAACCTTTTTAACCTGCCCCCAGTCTGAGAACAGGTCAAAAATAAGTATTTTATTAGTCATTATACGCTCCGAAGATTAATAAGATCTTTTATTTCCTCATAATTGACTATTATACATCTATCATCTTTAACAATCTCTATCTTTTCAACATTATCCTTTATCTTTTTTATTTTTTCTGAAAAAAGTTTAAGATTAATTTTTACTTCTGATATATCTCTTAGTTTTTCGTCAGGTAATTCCTTTTCAAGAGTTATAAGTTTATCAAGTTCGCCAATAAAAAAGTTCTCTTTTTTATGTTTTATTTTTAAAAGAAGCCGAGGATTGTGCTCCATTTTAGATCTCGACAATAGATTCTTTGTTCCGTTCCACATACCCTCTAAAAGTTCTTCAACATCATTATCTGATAAACCGGTCTCCTTAGCCGCATTTTCGTTGATAACGCCGTAAAAAGCTATTAAAGAGTAAGGTAAAACATATTCCTCCCTAAATGTTTGTTGATTAGCGCCTGCTTTTGATGCAAATGCCCCAGTACCTTTAATATGATTTAATTCTACGCGATGTAAAGATCTTCCCATTTTAAATTGAACAGGTCCGGTAAACGTTATTGAATCTTTATCAAGCGGTATTACCCCCCCAAAAAGACGAATATCAATACAAGATTTAAGTATTTTTGGTAACATTTCTTCTTTTTTCTTTCCATAATCTAAGGCTCTGTTTTTACCGTCTTTTAATCCGCCTGTTTCCATTTCAGTTTGTCTACAGAATATATCTTTATCACCCGTTCCATCATATCCTTTAAATTTGTAGAGATAGTCTCTAATCGTTCTTTTTAATCGAACGTCTGTAACAAAATTTACTTTAGTTTCATCATCAATTCTTGGTTTGTTCTCATCCATTGGATCGCCATTTGGATTACCGTCTTTAACATCATACAAAAATAATAACTCCATTCTGTTTTTAATTACTTCCATTTTCTAACTCCTCATCTTTTTTAGTTTTAAATTTTTTGGCAAGATTCATTCCCATGACAAAATAAAAACTTATTTCATCATTGGTCATATCAAATTTTGACTCTAATAAATACTCTGAGATCAAACTTTCAAGTTCTCTGTAATAATTTCTTTTATACTCTTCAAGTTTATTAATAATCTCAGGGAGCAATCTTTTTATAATTTGCTCGTCAATTTTTAAACCATTCAGTCTTGATTTGAAAGGGGTTGCGTTTCTATCTCTATACTGAATATCAAGAAGAAACTGGCACAATACTCCTTCAAGAAAAATTGCTTTCTTTGTATTTGAGTTGAAAAAATCTTTATGCTCATCAAAAAAAGTCTGATAAACGCCATCCATAATAATCTCCTTTTCTTTTATATTTTCTTTTTTATTCCAAAGATTAAGTTTTGATATAAACTCAATCAACATCATAGCCGTTAATATATCATAATATGTTGGGTAATCGTTTAAAAAATCCGTTCTGATTTTGTCAATCATTCTTGCAATAACAAATTCATAATCTATCAATCGTGAAGAAAAAATTGCTCGGGTAATTTCAAGAAAATATTTCGAAAAATCCCCTTCAATTTTGCTAGCGGGGAAAAAATGCTTTAAAACACCAAAAGAAAACTTTAAATCTTTTATTTCATTTTTTTTAAACTCAATATTTTTAAATAAATTTATATTTTCTACCTCTTTTTTTACATCGCTCATTTTTCTAAATCTTGAAGGAAAAACATCGTCTATTGACATAATTATTTTGAATTCCGAATTATTTTTTTCATAAAAAAATAGATTGAACGTTATAAAATTTTTTGTACTTTTTAAAATATCGTAAATTTCCTCCTCTGTTTCTATTTTATCTTTTAAATTCATCAATCCGTATTTATCATCTGTAATAATCTTAATAATTTCATTATTGTCATTGCACTCAAAAACTATCTCTGGTATAAGATAGTAGCTGAATCCCCAAAACCTAAAGTTAAATTTTCTTTCAATAACAACCTTATATTTGAAAAGTTTTTCCGCACATTCAGGGCAAACAGGATAGTTTCTCCATGAATATTCTTTTTTAAATCCTCCGGCGATTACGGAATCTTCATTAGAAGAATAAAATTTAAAATCTCCAAGATCAACATAACCCCAAACTTCACTTTTAATATTACATAAGTAACAGTTTTTATCTTTTGCTCTTGATTCTGTATTGTGTTTAAAGAAAAAAATATTAAACAGATCTTCTTTTGATTTGCTAATTATTTCTTTATAATATTCTGACTTACCGATGTATTCGCCATTAATTTTTATTGAAAGTATAAAATTATCTCTAATATTCAAAGATATTTCATTTAGATTTTTTATTGTTAAATAAAGATTTTTTAAATTTTCTGAAATATTCGAATTATTTTCTACAATTCTTAAGAATTTTCCCCATGATTTAGAATTAAAATCAATCTGATTGTTATTTATTGAAGCTCCTTCAAAAAATAAAGTTGGAAAAGGTGAAACGCTATTACCTTTTGCATTCTTTAGTAAATATAAACTTTTATTTTGGGTTTTATCATAATCTTCAATTTCTATCTTTTTATACTCAAAAATATCATTAGTTTTTTCAAAACAAAGAAAAACAATTTTACTATCTTCCTTTCCATAATCAAGGTTTAAATTTAAAGGATTGTCTTCAAAATAAATCTCTGGTATATACTTTCCAAAATTATATAGTTTCCTTATCACTCCCCCTCCTTATTAATCAAGCCCCTGTCCTCATAAAGCTCTTCTCTTAAAAAAATATAATATATCGAATCAGGACTTTTTAATTCAGCGCTGATCTTTATTTTATCTAATATCTTCTTTTTCTCTTCTTTACTGATACCCTTCACTTTTTCTTCTCTCATCCGTTACCCGCCTTACGACGCCGAAGCCGATTGATTTAAACTTCCCTACCCCCATATAATCCGGTATTACTACATTTGATACAAAATCACCTGAAAACCCAAAAGTTTCGATATTATTGACATATACAGAGCGCTCTTTAAAATTTCCTTTTACCATAATCTTTTTTTCCGCTGTTATATCAAGCCCTTTAAAGTTTGAGAGAATATTATTAGCAAGGACTTTATCAAGATCGAGTTTATTGTTTATGTAGGATAGATAATTTTTCTGATTAATAGGAAGCCAAAGCGAGTCAAAAATATATTCATAAAGCGTATCCGATACAAAGAAATCTTGATTTTTTACATCGAGTTGTTTTTCAAATATTTTTATCTCTCTACCGTCAATTATAAGCGACTCGATTTTTAAGAATTTATCGTTAAGAACCGTGACCCCTTCTTTATAAGCAATTACCATTGGATTATTATTTATAATTCTATATTGAATTAACGGGAATCTATAAATAGGATTGTTTGTTATACTGTGATTATGAAAAAGATCTTCGTCTTTATATAGATTGCCTATATATCCTCTTAATTTTTCTACGTCTCTTTTTTTAAAAGCGTTATCGGTAATGAATTTCAATGTAGATGTTTTTATTGTATTTCTAATACAATTCATAAATTTTATACGCTCTTTAGATTATACTTTTTTGGCTATTCCTTTTTATTAGCATTTTTTATATTCCTCACATATTGTATAGCCGGTGATATTAATATTTTAATTATGCATGATTAAGAATATTCTACCCCTTTGTTTTATACAATAATACAATTTCTGTTTATTATCAATTAAATTTTTCTAATTGTGGTTTATTTAAGTTTTAAGTAAATATATTTTCTTATGAATTTTCTTCTGCAAAATTATTCATTTATCCAAATATCTTAGCTTGTTCAAATTCTTCTATTAAATCTATCCCAATATCTAAATTTGGCTCAAATAGTTTAAATCTGGCATACATATAGCAAATAGCTTGTAAATGCGATAGATTTCTTCCTAAAGCTTTAATTTCTATTTAAGATTGATAAGCTTTATAAATCATATTTTTCTTATTTCTTTAGCAATATTTTTCCCATTTTGATCAATACCGATTTTAAATTGAACATTATCATTTTCTTTAAGCTTTTCAAATTCAACATTTATTAATTCTGAATGATGAAAAAAAATATTATCGGTGTTATATTTTATAAATCCATACCCTTCTTTTAAACAGAAGATAACAGATTCTTTAATATTATCAGGCGTGTCATTTTTCTTATATTCAATTCTTTTTAAAAATAAACTATTTATTGCATCTATATTTGATCTATTTTCAATTATTTGATGCATCGCTATTGGATAATTGACTTCTTCTAATAAATCCTGAGACGTTCTTGTGCTTTTATGTTCTTGATTCTCATCCATATATTCAAAATCCCAACTTAATAGAACAACTTTTGTTCCTAAAGTATTAAGTTTTTTTATTAATGGAACATAATCGCCATCACATGCAATTAGAACAACAAAGTCAAATTTTTTATAAACAGACAACTCAAAGGCTTCAAGAGATAACCAAACATCGATTCCTTTTTCATGAATATTTCCTGCAATATTTTTTAATGGTAAATAATGGGTTGTAACACCTCCAAACATTAATACGTCATCAAATTTTCTTTCTCCTATTAACTGTGCATCAGTAATATCTTTTATCAAAGATCTTCCTCTAAAATAATGAGCATCAATAATTCTAAAATTACGGTCTTTACTATCTATCCCTGAAATATCTTTAATCTCGGATATAATAAATTTATGTAATCCATCAATATCTAATCTTTGTCTCCTTTTATGAGAATAACAGTAATAATTACTAACTTTAAAAAAATATTGACCATCATAAAAAACACCTATTTTTACTATTCGATTATTGTCGCTCATAATATCTCCTTAATATATTTCTAATAATAATTATCTATTCTATCCTATTTTCTCTAAATTTACATTATTATTTATTAAGTCTTTTAAAATTTAATAAATTTTTTATTGTATTTTTTGTATATCAATATTATTTATTATCAAACTAATTACATTTGTTCCGTCTTAAAAAAAAACGAAATTGCTCTATGTTTTTCAAGTATTTTTCTCCCCTACTCTCTTTATTATTTCTGCAACTCTTTTTGTGTCAAATGCCATTTAATAAACTGCATTGTTGTTTTTATATATCGATTTATTTAATTCTATACCTTTATAATTTATTTATTCTTTATTAACTCTCTCATTAGCAACATAGTTTTTATTAAACCAACCTATCAGTTGCTGATGTTTAGAAGATTCAAATCCATCTCTTATAGCAAAAGCAGAAATTATATAAAAAGCGGAATAGTATATTCTATTAACCGCTATATGATACTTTTGATTCTCAACTAGAAATTTTGCATCATCTAAAGTTGTTTCAGCTCTTAGAACATTTAAGCTTATTAGTTTAATTGTTTCTTCGCTCATGCATACACCTTACTTTGAAGAGCATTTTTGATAAACGGCTGTCTTCCTCTATCAGTATTTATTTCATTTTGATTTATTATTTTTATATCAAAAATCAAATCTTCTTTTAACATTATATCATAAGCGGAATCGTATATTTTATTTTCTGTAATCCAGTTATATTCGTCGTTTAAAATTATCAAAATATCGTAATCGGAGAATTCCTCAGAATTACCGTTTGTTCTGGATCCAAACAATATTATTTTATTAATAGATATATCTATCTCTTTTTCTAGTTTTTGTTTTAAATCTTTTAAAAGATCGTAATTATTCATAATTCCTCCTATAATTAGAGATTTCTACTATCAACTTAACTTCTTATATTTTATTTTCTACTTTTTAAATATTCAATAAGTTCTTCAATTTCAACGTTAGATAACTTATTAGTTTGCCGTTTTATTTGTTCTAATAATCTTCTTTCATTAGATTTATTTATTATACCATATTTCATTTTTAATTCTTTCGCTTCTGTTTCCATTTCATTTTTCGATTTTTCTTTTAGTTCGCTTATAAATTTATTTTTTATGGATTCTTTTTCGTCGTCTTGAATATTAGTAGATTTCATCAGAGGGATAACTGGAACCAATTTTGTATATTCTATATCTTCTTCGTCGTGTCTCCCCAGGGAGACGCCGAAATAAGTAAAAATATCAATATATTTATATGCAGTTCCTCTCGATATATTAATTTCTTTTTCAATAAATTCTTTAAAATCTCCGTAGCCATCTACCTTATAAAGTTCGCCATCTTTAATCTTTTTCAATCTCTGTGCCATTAACAAGAAAGAGTATTGGGTAATCCCAGCAAGAAATTTCGCTTCTTTTTTAAGTTCTTGATATTCGACGGGACAATTATCAAAATTAAACATTTCGATATATTCCAATCGTAATTTATCGAGTATTATTTCCTTATTTTTCTCATCTAGTTTTTTATCGCCTTTTATAGATTCGATAGCCGCTTCAATATTTTCTTTGGTCGGCTCTATTGATAATATCTCAAGATTTTGATGCGTTTTAGTTTCCATATCAAACTTTTCTATCGCTTCTTCCAATCTATCGATCGTTTTGTCTTTTTTTCTTAATCTATCTAATTTACTCATCTGTCGCCTCGTATATATAATCGTTAATTTCTTTGCATACCGACGCTATTTTCTCCGTTTGATGTTTATTTTTAAAAATATTAAAAATGTTTTCTTTGGTTGCATGAACTTCGTCAATTAATGAAAATTCGGGGAAAGAATTATGTAATATTTTATTTTTCAATCTATCTCTAAATTTTTCTTCGAAAAGTTGTTTAACGGACGTCTCTCGAGTTTTTACTCTATTCAGAATAACTTTATACCCAAGAAAGTCGGGATTAAATTTTATAATATCGTCCATCTTAGATAATGCAAGAGTTATCCCTTCGTAAGAGAAGGACTCCGCTATGACAGGCATAATTATATAATTTGATAATAAAATTCCGAGCTTACTTAGACCGGTAAAATTCGGGGGACAATCGATTATTACGATCTGATATCTTGCAAATATTTCGTAAAATATTTCCTTTAATCCGGAACTATCTTCAATGTGAATATCGTGTTTACTAACGAGTTCTATGCTTGAAGGGATTAAATCGATGTTTTCATTTACATTTTGAACGACGCTATCTAGTAAATTCTTTTTATTATCTACAATAGAAAATTTGTCCATAAAATTATAGACGTTTTTTTTTGACGAATCAAATTTCTCATAACAGATTGAGAGGTTTTGTTGAGGATCGAGATCGCAAGCTAATACTTTCTTTCCAATATTGCCAAAATAGTGCGATAATATCGCGCTTATTGTAGTTTTACCTATACCGCCTTTTAGGTTATATAAAACTATTACAATCGGTTTTAAATTCAAAACTTCGCTATAGTTTAATAAAGTTTTATTATCGCTATAGTTTTTTAACAAATTTTGTTCTAATTTTAAGTATAAAGTCCTCTCTGGTATACCGGATTTCTTGCTCGCTTCAGAAACTGACATTAATTTCATAATAATCCCTCTAAAATATAGTATATGAAATTAGTATTTTAGTCAACGCTTTTTGCAAATATGTTTTTTAAAATTAAATTTGCAAAAAGCGCTTGATTATTTAAAAATTAAATTTTATAATGTTTCAATTGATGTAATCATATCGTTGACTGTGGGAGGGAAATAATATGACTTGAATAAAAAAATAAAGGACTTCATTTTGGCGAATGAAGTCCTCAATTTATTAACTTGATTTGTTTTATATTTGAACCCAACTACCTCAAGTATAGAATAAATCCCAAAAATGTCAAGCGTTTTTTCATAAAATTTTTATTTATCGGGAGAAATTTATCTTTTTTCTTTTTAAAGATAGAAACTTTCCCGACTTGGGGGGATTATATGTTTGTAAATGAAGTTTTAGTAAAACGTTTCGGACTAAACGAAGCGTTAGTTATTCAAAATTTTGCTTTTTGGATTAATTTAAACAAAGAAAAAAATAGAAACGTCAAAGAGGGTAGGGTGTGGACTTTTCAAACTTTAAACGAAATTAGCGAGAAAATAAAAATTCTATCCGTCGACAAAATTCGCTATTCGCTAAATAAACTTATCCGGCAAGGCGTTATCGTCAAAGGTAATTTCAATAAAACCAAATACGATCGAACTATTTGGTATGCATTTCAAGACGAAACATTACTTAGCAGTATTATTGAAAAATATACGGAGAAACAAAATTCCCAAATGGATAAGGGGATTTTACCAAATCGAATTCTGGAAATTCCCGAACCTATACCAAATTTAGAAACAGAGTATAAAACAGAAGTAGTAGAACAAAACGACCACTATGTAGATAACTCAAACGAATTGACTACTACTAAATTTATTATTGAATCAGAAGTAAAGGAAGTAGCGACCGATTTAACTTCAAGAGGGTTATCGAAAAATCAGGCTATAAAATTAACGGCTAACTACCCAAAAGAGTATTTATCGGATAAAATATCGCTATTCGATTATTTATTGAAAACAAATCCGCAAAAAATGAAGAACAAAGCTCGATTTTTATTTATGGCTATAAAAGACGATTGGACAGACGACGCATTCGAGGCATATAAAAAACAGAAATCTAAAGAGATTCAGCAAAACCGGTTGGAGAAAGAGATAAAAACGAGCGAAAAGAGTAGGGCGGAATATAATAAATACATAGAATCGGAGTGTCAAAAAGAGTATTTGGCTTTATCGGAAGCGGAAAAAAAACAAATAGACGAAAAGATATTTAAGGAGCTTGATACCCCTTTTTACAAAAACAATCAAAACGCGTTTAAAATTGCGTTAGAATCCAAACGGGTATTATTCGTTTATAACAAAGTTATAGATAAAATCAAAGAAGCGGATAAAAAGCGCTCTGGTTTGCGCGAGGATTGTCAAGGTTAAACGAAAAGAGTGTATTGCGATAAGTGTTTATTATTGGGGTAAAAAAAGAATCCTGAGCTTCGTCAAGATTCTTTGAAAGCTAAACTCCGTAAAGCGATAAATAATTGGGTTGCAGTTTTATTGAGCCCGGGATGTAATAGATGGGCATAAAGGTATTCGTGTATAACACATAACTTTTAAGGAAAAATTTATCTTTTGCGTAATATACTTTTTCTATCGCTTCGGTATTTTCGGATAATATTTCTCGCTCAAGTTTGTCTATATCGTCGTTTTCTTCGACTATAGCAAGAAAACCGATATCATCTAAATTAAAAGTTGATATATTCCTAATATCTTCTCTGAACGTTTTATATAGGCTAATAAAAGTCTTTTTAACGTTTTTGTATAATTTGACTTCAATTTTTCCCTTTAGTTCCAAGATATCGCTGTATTTGTAGATAATTATCATTCTATGCTCCTTTTTCTTCGTTCCGATATAAGATTCATATCTGATTGATATCTTATTCTTATTTATAATATAATTTTGTATTACTCTTTATTTCTTGATAACAACTATTATTGATAAAGAACTCTCCGGAAATAAGCAAAATAGGGGAGGGGAGCTTACGGTCCGGAGAGATAAGAATTATATCTTTTTAAAACGGGATATCTTCGTCGTCGGTTACTTCGAACGGATCTTCGATTTCCGTCGTAGCAACCTCCTTCTTCCTATGTTTCGAAAGACATAGATAGTAATCCGGTTGCTTTTCTTCGATTTTGTTTTTATTCTTGAAAATCAAATATTCGACGTTACCGGATAGTCCTTTCATATATTTCGACGAGCCGTCTTTTTTTTCATTCAACCATAATCCGCAAATTTGGATTATGGGGCTTTCTTGTTGTTGTTGATCCATTTAACTACTCCTTTGTTTTAGGGTATAAAAACCCGCTTTCTGACTTTTCTTAGCGCATCGAGAAAGAATATCGTTTGATACGAGTAACTCTAACCGATTTTTATCGTAATTGATTATCTCCGATGGGGGAGTATAGGTTGCTGTTAATGAGAAGCCAAAACCTTTTTTGCCATTTAAACTTGCCGTTATAGTATCTTTGATTATTTTCTTCTCCTCTTCGAGCTCCTCTATTTCGTCGCATAATTTGATATATTTTGTTTCAAGTTCCGAGTCGATTAGCTCCGCTTCGTCTTTTTTCTCAATCTCAATAAAAGATTTATTCCAGCATTCCTGCTTGTATCTGCAGTAGGAACACTCCCAAGACTCTGTTTCATTTCCAAAGGGTATTTCCGGTTCTACTTGCTCCATTATGCAGTATCTAAGCTCTTTTGCTTTCTCGATATATTTAGCGACAGTTTCAAGTTCGACTTCGATTAAATACTCTTTGGATTTACCGGTCTCTTTATTGATATAGAGTAATATTGCCTGTGGAAGTTTTAAAGCATACGCATAAAGCATCAACTGAATTTTGTAATGCTCGTCGGGGGTATCTTTAAGCATAGAAAATTTTCTATTTCCGACAATTTTAAAATCTGTAACATAAATTTGTCCGTCAAGCTCACATAATAGATCGATATGCCCTTTTAAAATGCCTTCGATTTCAACTTCCTTTTCAGCTTTATAATACTTGAATCCGTCTAATCTGCCCCTATATTTCCATAACAAACTTTGAAGTAACTCGTGAGCGGATGTCCCTTCGTATATCTTTAACAAATTTTCAGGGTTTATTTCCTGCTTCTCGTTTCGACTTTTTTGAAGATATAATTTCCTTTGACAATACGCTATTTCAGATATACCGATATAATCCCGCTGTTGTGAGCTCTCATAATCGAGCCGTATAGCGTTATAGATAACGTTGGATAATGTTTTAGTTTTAGTTTCTAACATTTGCATTGACCCGCTCCTTGTTATCGTTTAAAATTTGATTGTTTATATTGTCAAAATAATCGTCGGGAAGCGTTTCCGTTTCATCGATATATAGAGGGGCGACAATGCTTTTATACTTTGACTTGTAGAACTTTATAGCATTATCCAGATTCTCTTTTTTAACGATTCCTTTTAAAAAACCTTTCTGAAGTTTTACAAACTTGATTCTGTCTTCGGGCTCTATATCATTATCGATCTCGTGGATCATTTCGGAAAGTTTGTTCATTAAAATAGTTATTTCGGCGTCGTCGTCGATATCCGGTTTAGAATCATTTTTATTGTTTAGATTTTTACTCTCTTTCGCTTGACTCTGAATTTCACTCCCCAACTCTTCTTCGATATATGGAAGACCCGATAACTCATTAGGAAAAGCTAGTCTAAACCCCTGTCCAATTACAACTTTTTTCAACATAAAATCCGGCATATTCCGCCATATTGGGGTATTTTTCTCAAATTCGCTTTTTAGAACGCACCACCGAAAAGCTTTAGAGAAGTCTTTCCGATAGATTGTAATAGTTGCATATTCGCTACCGCTGACGACTTCCCAGCCGTCTAATTTTCCCGTCGCTTCGGCGCGTTTTATATACACTTGGTATCCGGTAACAATATTAAAATCCTGTCCATAAGGAACGAGATATATCTCCCTTTTAAATGGATTTAAGCCAAATTCTTTAGATATTCTGTAAAAAAACATCTTCTTTTCTTTAGATAGATTTGTTTTAGTTGAAAACAGGTATTCATCGAGAATTTTATCCGAAATCTCCTGTTTATCTTTAACAATAACTTCGTTCATAATTTTGCCTCCTAGTAGCAATAATAAAAAATATAATTTTTGTTTTTACTTTTAGCCCAACTAACATCGTTTTTGATATCTTCTCTAGTATTTTGGTCGATATTTGGGAGCTGCGTAATTTCTTCTAAAGCTTCAATACTTAATTCGATCATACCGGTTGAATCAAAATCGAGACTCGTTGTATAACCGCATTTCTCAAGGTAATCCGATATTCCTTCGTCAAACGATAAATTAAAACTTTCTTTACCTATGACCATTTTATTGACTCTATGAGCTCTTATAGACATCTTTACCTCCTCCATTAGTTATTTTTAAAACCCTACACTTTGATTTGTAAGAACACTGATCGCATAGGGCGAAAGAGAAGCTTACCCCTAATTCAAAGAGGGATAAGTTCAAATTAAGGGAGTACGGGCATAGCGGCTTTAGGGCGTTCTTCTGGGCGATTGAAACGTTCAACATAATACTCCTCCCATTTGTTCAAGATATATTTAACAGATTTCTCCGCTTTAGAACTCGCTTGCAGTAGTAGGGTAGGGTTTTCTTTTAACCTCGAAAGCCAGCTTTGAATATAAGCGGCTTGATTTTCGATAACGTTATTATCTATTTTAGTTTCCGAGCATAAATACGCCGAGCCCAATTCTGCAATAAGTTCTTCTTTTGAATAACTCTCAGAAGTAGAATTGGTAGCTAGAGTTCTATTTAATCTTGTCGGGTGTCCAGTAGAGTGGACCAGCTCGTGATACATAGCCGAATAATACTCGGCGGCGGTCTTAAAGGCTTTAAAAGCTGCTATTTTGATCATATCGGAGCTTGGGTCATACGAAGGATTATAATTCCCAAATAAGATAATTGGCTTATTTTTATAGCAATTTATAACCTTCTCGCATCTCGATATTCTATCTTCTTCAGTTAAATATTCGTATTGATTACTTTTAACCGGCAATCCATAACATTCGCTAGAATTAAAAACTATATAATACTTTAACAATGGAAATGGGGTTGTTTCTTCTAAATCATCGTTTTTTGGTTTGTTAACCATTTTCCAGAATACGACCGGATAGCCTTTACTCCATGCTTTAAGTTTACCGCCTAGAGTAACTATCTGACGGAACGTCAACCAGCGGTTTGAATATCCTTTTGATTCCGATACCGCCGATAATAAGAATAAGTTAATTCCGCGATATTTGTATCCGGTATAATAGTTCTCCGGAGCATATAAATCTTGCCAAGCTTGCTTCCAAGGGATTACTCCCTGCTTCATAATCTCGATTATCTTATCATTTATTACTTGATAAACGCTTTTACTCATAATTCCTCCTAAAATAAAAAAGAGCCAATCGGTTAAGATTAGCTCTCTCTCTATATTTACTCATAACACGCCTACGGGCATTGACGATTTAATCCTTTTGGGCTGATGATAAAACGGCGTATAATCGTTTTTTCTTTGAAAAACGGCTTGATCATTGTAATCGTCTATTGCGTTATTCTCGTCTAGATCGTCCTCGTCGTCAAAATTATCTTGAGAACCCAGATTTTGAGAAGCTTGCTTTACGTTGTCGGTAATAATAGACTTCTCTTTCAATGCTTGTTTTAACTGGTCGGCAGGTCTAAAGTAGGCGTAGCAAGTTGGCGGTATAGATAAGACTTCTCCTGTCCTTGGATTTCTTGCAGCCCTCTCTTCAGAAATACGATAACCAAAACTTCCAAATCCATTGATATAAATTGGGCTTATTCCCCTAGTTAAGAGATCTGTAATACTCTCCGTTACGGCGTTTAAAACCTTTTCGACAGTATTACTTTCAATTTTGCTTTTTACAGCAACTAACTTAATAAATTCTTTAGTATTCATTTGAATACCTCCTTAAATAATATTATTTAATCCATACGGATCATAAAAATAATATATATTAGAGGATTGGTTTATTACGGTAACTATCCCAGTCCGAATATTCGGACTGTCGCAATAGTGTATTATATATTATTAACTATTTTTAAATAAATGCGACAAATATTGACATAACTACAAGTAAATACTATACTTATATTATGAATATAAATATTATAAAAATACAAGAAATGCTCTACGAAAAAACACTCGAATATACAAAAAAGAAATGCGATGAAAATAAAATCGACTGGGAGCATCATTTAGAATATATCTCTACCACAATAAAAGATGCAATAAAAAAGTTATACTATCCGGCTTATATAAAAGATTATCAGTTAGAAAAAAATATAATACGCCTTATTTCTGATAACTCAAACAAAGAATTTATCATAGGTTGTTTTAAGAAATCATTTTTACCCGATGAAATAAAGTTTAATAAAAATAATCTTAAAGAAAATGAGATTACACATTACGAAGATATAATCACTAAAAATAAAAAAAGATACCATAAATTAAAAGATTTAAGCGACTCGGATTTAGATAGACTCATTTCTATATTAGAATCTATCTATTATAACAACATAATCGAGCAATACGATTCAGAAGATAAAAGAACTTTTAGAGTAAGTAAAAAAACAATAAAAAATAACGCTATAAATCAAGAGCTTAATCTTATTATTGCTTTCGATACAGAATATTATTATAAGAATCTATTAAAAGATATTAGAGGCGAAAAAGATAAAATAAATAAATTTATAGATTACTCATTATCAAAATCGATCCCTGAAATCAATCAGAATACTACCTTAAGCTACCAAATATATTTAATCTTATACGACGATGAATATAATATTTATGAGGAAATATCGATATTCTATGATGCTTTTAAATACGGTCGCTTGGCAATGGAAGAAATATTAAATACAATATTCAAAGAAATATCATTAGATAAAATCGACAAAAAGAATATCATATTCATAGCTCATTTTAACAGCGCAGACCTTTTTGAGATTAAAAATATTAAAAAAGTAATAAATAATGAATATTTTGTCGGCAACTTAATTAAAAAACACTGCTATGCCGGGAATTTTTATTATAACGCCGAATCAATAAAAATAGAACCGATTATAAATAGAAATGGGCAAAATGTTATTTCAATAAAACTAAAAGACCTCTATGCGTTAACAGGGGAAAGTCTTTCGGAACTTGGCAAATCTTTATCAACAGATAATGAGCTTGATAAGTTATATAATCCTCTAATTCAAAATATGGATATTTTATATGACGAAGATAAAGTTTTTTTTGAAAAATACGCTATGAGGGATGCTGAGATTACCGCAAAGTTTTATATTCAATTTATGAAAGAGCTCTCTGTATTTGGAACAGAAGAAATATTAAAAGCAGAAACGATTGGGGGTATAAGCGCAAGAATTTTCAAAGAACGATTAAAAAACGATCCCGTAAAAGCAGAGCATTTGGGATATAAATATAGCTCAGAATCAAAATATATTTCAATAAAAACAAAAACCGGAGACTCTAAAAACGTTTATGTGACTTCAAAAAAATTAGATACAATAGAACTTGAAGAAGAATTTAAAGAGACATATTTTGGCGGTAGAAATGAGACATACTTTTACGGATATCTTGATAATAGTAACGATATTGTCGATTACGATATATCCTCTTGCTATTCTTCAGCTATGATGAGCATTCAGGGATGGGACTTCTCTGAACCTGCCAAACAGATTTATGATCATAAAAAATTATACGACTATCTAAAAAAGAATCCAAACGACCTTGCTTTAATAAAATTAGACTTTGAATTTAAACAAGATATAATGTATCCCGCTATTCCTATAAAATGCGAAAATAACGGGATATATCCAGTCAAAGGCGTTTCCTATATTTTAACAAACACATACTTAGCGTGTTATAAGGATTTAAAATATTGCAGGATAAAAAAATGCGCAATATATCCAGCCGTTAAAACAGAAGACCAGAGTCTAATTTCAGAACTAATTACCGAATATATCATAAAAAGAAATAATGCAAAAAATCCGATAGAAAATAAGATTTTAAAGCTATTATCCAATAATCTTTACGGCAAAACAGCCGAAGGGGTTAATCAGAATAAAGGACGGAGAATCAGTATAGCTCATACAGTATTTCAGGATGGCGAGACAAAGATATCGTATAAGAGTAAGAATAAAAATGAAAAGGGAATAATAACAAATCTTATACTAGCATCTTTCGTTACAGACTATATACGGAGCATCGCTTACGAGTATTTGAAATATTTATCTCAATTTTTTGACTGGGAAAAGAAGAAATTTGTAATAAACTTTACAACAGACGGCTTTATGCTTGCCAATATATCAGAATCCGAGTTAATGAAGGAGAAAGACTTCTTTCGAGGGGTAGGGGAAATATCCGAGCGGTTATCAAAAAGAAACGGCAAATTATTAAATAAATACCAGATAATCGAGAAGAAACATTACGGTAAAGGATGTATTGCTATTAAGACTCGAAGTTACACAATGCTTGAATATTCAAATGAAAAACAAGCTGATAAGGATTTACTCTCAGCAATAACAGGCATTTCTCTTCGAGATATTACCAACACCAACAAAGAGAAAGCTGACTTTATCTTTAATGAATTCAAATCTTTATATAGATTTGAAGACACATTTTATAAATTCAAGCATTTTGTCTCAGAGACCAATCTATTACTTAACGGTTATGGATTAGTAAAAATACCGGACATTAAATCATACAACTTCGATTTTGACTTTAAAAGAAATATCTTTGATGAAAAATACATAAAAAATAGATATATAGACGAAATTGAAATTGAAAAGGGTAGGGAAAAAAGAATACGATTTTATACAACGCCTATAATATCAGCGGATAATTTTACAAGAAACAGAGCTAATATATTCAATTTTCTGCGGGGTCAATTAGATGAAAAAGGTAATCATAAAACTAAGAATAAAATTCTAACGATAGCAGACCTTGACGAGTTTATTGAATACTGCAAAACTTCATATATAATCAGGGATAAGCTCAATATGCAAAGAACGCTAAAAGATGGGCTTAAAATAATAACGATTGCGTTATTTAGATATGTTCTCGACGATGCGGTCTCTTTAAGAGAATTGGGTAGAATATCGGATCTGGATAAAGATGCGATACAGAGGTTATATAAGAAGTTCCTTTTAATTGATAAAAAAGAAAAGCGAACGGTACCAGATATTATTAACGATAAAGAGATTAAAAAATGGTTACGACCATATTACAGTAAATATATAAAAAAACTTAAAAATAAAATAAGTGAAGAAGATTTTGAGAGATTAAAGTCTGTTTTTTATTAAGAGAGAGGTTGACTTATATAAAAGCCAACCTCAAGTTAATTAAGCCGTCAAGTTTCTATTGTAAATATATTCACTCTCAACAGAGTTACCAGCAGCATCAACTTTAGCGACGGTATATTTTAGAATCTTTTTGGGATTCTTTATTAAAAACAAATTGAAGTTTTGAAAAATAGATTTAATCTGTTCTTTTTCAAGATAACTTGCTCTCTCTTTCAAAATATATGTGTTATTATTATCTTTACAATACATCTGAGAGATAAAGTTACTATCTTTTGGATTAACGCATACATTCAAGAATCCCTCAAAATCTGATTCTGGTATTTTCTTCGGAGCATAAGGTTTATATGAATATTCAACATCCGCAATCTTCGTTTCTTTTATATTCTCCGTTAGAATATTTTTTACTGTTCTATTTAAAACTTCAGAGAAAATTCCGAAAAACTCGGCATCATAAACCGCTACGTCATTTTTATTAAAAATCTTCAAATTATGCTGGTATATTTTATTTTTTTTGTCAATTAAAATTAAAATTGAATATCTCTGAATGTCCGTTAACTCTTTAATGTTGATAGTATATTTGATTGAATTATCAAACACCTTATCAACATAAATAGTAAAGTTATATTTCTGTCCCTTATTTAAAAAGTGGTTCATAATTTTACAAAATTTAGAATCTTTTGGAAAACAACACAGAATATTCTTTAAAATATTTTTGTCTAATAAATTTAACATAAAAGCCTCCTTTTTAAAGCAGGACTATCCACTTTTTTTTAGGTGGATAGTCCGATTATCTTCTTACGCCGCTTTCTTTTCTGTATCTTCTTCACTTAAGAGGCTCTGAAGTTTCTCAATTAGAGCTTTGACTTCAGCCTTCTCATTATCGCTGAGAGTCTTCGGGAGTTTTTTCTCAAACGCTTTAAAAACGCTCGGCTTCTTTTTGGAAACGGTTGCTTTTTTTGTTATGCCCTCGATTTCTTTTACTTCTTCAAGTCTCTTTTTGATGTCTTCAAATGTTCCGGTTTTTGCAAGTTCTAAAAACTCTTTCTTGTAGCTCTCAATCTTTTTCTGAAAAGCTTCGAGATCTTCTGTCGTAGCTTTTTTCGGATCTATCTTGTTCAACTTTTTTGAGTTTAAAAAGGACAATGTGCAAATCAGTTTCCCAATCTTAGAAACAGACTCAAGCGAATCGCCGTAGACTCTGTAGAGTCCCATATTGTCGTAGATTGTGCTTCTACCAATCTGGATCTTACTCTTGCAATAATCTTCGATACTCTTGAAATCGTCAATCTCATAATACTTTTCATCTGCAATTCTACACAGGTTCTTACCTATCAGGTAAGCCTGATTAAACATTGTATCTTGTGATAGCATTATCTCAGCTTCTATCTTTCTAAAACTATCTATTTGTTCGTCAGTAAAATTAGTATGTATGTTATCCATAAAAAATCTCCTTTTATTTTTACCCTAGTTAAAGGGTTATTATCATTTGGATAATTAAAAATTATCCTTTACATATACGATGGAATAAGATAGACTATTGTTATCAACCCAATATCTATTCTTATCATTCTTGGTAAGATATTTACCCCCATTATGATTTACCAACTCATAATGGGGTAAGTATATTTTCATCACATACACCTCCTATATTTATTTAAGAATATAATACTATTGAATAAAAAAACAATAAAATTATTGCAAGCATTGTCTATATATGTTATAATAGAGCCGAATTGCAACATATATAATGCAATATGCAAAACAAAAAACAGTCGGTTCAAAGGTTTCGCAAGTGATAGCTTGCTCTGAAGACTGTTTATAATTTCTGCAAAAAAACATTTCTTGCATTGGAGGTGCGGTATGATAGAAGAATTAAAAAAATATGACGCAGATTTAAGAAGAAATATTATTAAATCTATTGTAAAAGATGGTTATATTGCTCCGTCCCTTGATAATCTATTAGATGAAGTAAAATCTAAAATAATCGAAGATTGTCTAAAGAAAAAATATCCAAACAAAGAAATCTTAATGGCGGATGTTCTTAATTTTAAGAAAGAAAATAAAGATATTCTTAAAAAAGAATGGAAGTTATCCAAATCATCAATGTCAAGAGATTTGGGGGAATTAAAATTTTTTAAAATAAATGATACTGAATATGTTAAAATTCATGCTCCATTTAAAAAATTTAAGTTATTACTACCATATCGTAAATATATACTTAAAGTTGGAAAAGACAATTCCTGTATAAAAATAAATGTTGATAATAGATATGTTGAAACAATAAAAGCTCTATTATATGATACTTATGAAGAATATATATATGGGGTAGTCGGTGGACTTGGGATTGTTGTTATATATCCAATACTTAATAATATTAAATTTTTTTATAAGGATTTAATAAATCTTATAAACAAAGGTAAATCAGAAAAAGATAATCCTGAGAATATAGATGATGAAGAATCAGAAACAAATAATACAGGTTAAGCACATTATTTTTTATAAACAAAATACGAATATTAGCTGTTCATTTTTAGAAGTAATCATATAACCTCCATTTCTAACAAAATCAAAAAATACAATTAATTTTCATAACAATAATTTAATACAAAAAAATTACAGGAGATTATTTATGAGATCAAAATATGCATTAATTACGAAATTCAAAAACTACTGGTTACAACATTATAGTATCAATCACGGATTTACAACCGCCGATGTTTTTCAATTTATCGAAAGTGAGAATCTGATAAATGAAAAAAGCGGCGAACCGTATTCTGAAACTACTATTAAATCAGTTCTTGCGAATGCGGATTTAAAAAATCTTGGTTCGAAAAATAAGAATAAAAAATTTTTAATTTCAAGAGACGATTATGAAAAAAGAATATATTTCTTTGATCCACGGCATACATCTTTTTGAAAAAATATTCTGGTAATCCCACCGCAAATGGAATTACCAGATAATAATTTGAAAATAGGATTTAAAAATGATAGATACAATCCATTTAATGATTACTAAATTTTTAATTAAAAATGATAACGAATTAAACATTATATCATCCAATCAAGATAATAAATTATTGTTTTCAACTATTTCAAAAAATAAAATTATTGGAATCAAAGCAAATTATAATTGCGATGTTTTTTCACTTGATATAAAGAGATATCGAAATCAATTATATTGTTTTATATATTTATCAATTCCGAAGTTTTTATATGGAAATAATTTAAAATCGGTTTCAGTAAAAGAATTTAAAGAATGTTTAAAAAGATTAAACACAAAGCTTAATTCCATAGGTATTATTGTTGATAATATCTTTGAATCAGAACTTACGAGACTGGATATATTTAAAAACATAGAACTTGAAAAAGAGTTTAACAATTATTTTTCTATATTTGAAAATATATCTTTAAATAGAAATAGTTTAACAGTAATTCATAAAAACAATTATACTCTATTTAGGACTTCGGGTAAACATATCTGTTTTTATGATAAAATCAAAGAATCAATATTGAATAAATTTAACATCGATGTTAATAGTAAATTAGCAAGAATAGAAATAAGATTATTTAAAAGTAAAAATGTTTATAAAATTACTGGGTTTAAAAATGTAGGCGATATCATAAATAATTATGAAAAGTTAGAAGTGTTTTATAATAAAATTATAGAGTCTATGTTCCCAAATGATAATACCAATAATACCGGTAATAAAAATAATTTAACAGAAGAATTGTCCTTTTATAAAGAAAAATATGGAAGAAATTATCTCAACACCTTTTTAATTCATACAGGTATTAATTCTTTATCTGAAAAAAGGTTAAAATCTGCTATTGATATTATTGAGAATAATTCTAATGTTACAAGGAAAAAGAAAGAAAGAATTACTTCATATCTCAAAGAAATTAAAAATATAAAAAAATTTAGAGATTATAATTATAAAGAATTGATTCAAAGTATAAAATAAATTATCTGAATATTAATATATTTTATTACCTAACTTTGACCTAATAAAATTAAAATAAAATATAAATAAACTTATATTTATAATATAATAAAATGGATTGATCAAAACGGTCAAGAACAAAAAATAGACTATTTAACAAATATAGTCTTCAATTAACTAAATATCCGCTCTCCGTCTTAATGACGGGGGGCTTTAACTAATTAAATATCATCAGGATTCAACCAGAAATCATCAGGTTTTGCTATTAATCTAGCATTTTGGTATGCAGAATCCAATGATAAAATTGTTTCTGGTATGTAAAAACCATCCTCCAAATCTAACACTAAAGCAAAGTCTGGCTGTTTAGAAAAAGATCCTCCTAAATAAATAGGCATCAATAACTGTAGTTTATCCGTCTGTGGTCTGTATTGAGGAACAACTAATTTATAATTTCTTTTTGCGATCGCTTTAGCATAATTTATTGAGTTGTCTAATAGTCTAGCCAATTCTATTGTATTCATTTTTCGATATTGATCTGGAAATTTTTCTATTCGTTCCTCAATTATATGGGTAAATTTATCATAACTCCTATCAATTGAATATGAATTATTGAAAGTAACTTCTTTAATATCTGAAAAAAAATCAACACTTTCAGGAAGTTTATCGAGATTATTAAGAATTTCATTTTTATACATAAATTTTCTTTTAGATAAATCTGATAAACTTTTTAATATAGAAGGATTATAATAAACCTTTTCTCCATCTTTTTCCCTAATTTTAAGAATTATATAAATATCATGAAAAAACTTATCAAGAAGTCCTGAATTAAATATTCCCAATTTTTCATCATCGCTAATAATAAATTTCTTTTGTGTTTTATCTTTTAATATTTTTTCAAATGTATTTTCAAGAAAAGATTTTAGAATAGGGTGAGGAATTATAGATTCATGATTTCGATATGTCCATTTTTCTGGTATACTTTTCTGGCTTAGTTCTTCCAGAAAAGTAAAACCTTCACCCCAATCATCAAAAATCATTTTACCAATACTAAATAAAAGATTATGTTTTATTTCTTTTTCAAATTTTTTTTCATTTGAAAAGAAAATGCCATTCCAATTTTTCCCAGAATTATGTCGATAAAAGTAAGCCAATATTTCATTATCATTATTATCTATTAACTCAGTATAATATAATGCATAAACAGAATTTTCCTCATCAATTGAATTACCAAATTTATCTAAATATCTAAGCTCATTATTTTCTAAAGCATTTTGAAAAGAAAAATTAAATGTTTTATAATCAACTGTAGCAGTCCCTTTTTTTATCAAAGAATTTAGATCTTCAATAAAAGTTCTAATATTCTCAATATAACCAAAATTAGTTATCCCTATTTTATTTGATTGGTTTATCATATACGCTCCTACTGTTTTTATAAAAATATTATCATAAGTTTATAATACTTCAAAATAAAAAATAGGAATTTATTTTTTAATATAAACTAATTTTTAATAAAGTTAAAAAATCTGCTCTTTGGGCTCTAGGAAGAAATATACTACTTTTATATAGATTCTAAGAGTTCTTTAAAAGAAATTTCATTTATTTTGAATTTATTAATATTTTTCTAAAACAGTTGATTTATTTTTAGTATTTTAATATAAATTAATAACGAACCGAGCGCGTCTTTTGTTCCATGCCGGTGTAAAAGACGCTTCGAGGTTCAGATATATTGTAGTTATCGGCAAGGGCTGGGCTTAGACTGGTTTTTTGTAGAAGAGCCCGCGTCCGTGCGGGCTTAAATATTGAAAAATATTTTCTCTCTGGTGACTACATATGTCACTTTGAATTTATATATTTTTATATAAATATTTTTTTAAAATAAGGAGGGAAAAGAATGGCAATGGTAAAATGGCAATGTAGAAATTGCGGAAAACAAACATCTACAACAGGGTCTGTTCCTACACCACAGGCCGGTGGAAAATGTCCTGATTCTAAATCAGGAAATCATGTTTGGGAAAAAATCGGTTAAAAATTGATAATGAGGAGGTTTTATCCCCTCCTCAATAATTTAAGGAAATACTATGAGCGAACAAAAAAAACAGAATGATATTATAAAATCTCTTTTTACATCGTCAAATAAAATTAGAATACCGGCATATCAAAGGGCTTTCAGCTGGGAAATAAAGCAATGCACACAATTTATTGAAGATCTTATCGAACAAAAAGGAAAGCGCTATTATTTAGGTCAGTTCTTATTTGAAGAGGAAGGGGACACTCTTTATATTATTGATGGTCAACAGAGACTTACAACAACTATTATTTTTATATCAGCAATAACTAAAATAAAAAATGATAGAGGTGAAAATACTGCAACAGAAAGTAATATTTATTTGACTGATGTTTTTAAAACAATAGAAGATGATCAATTAATTTTTAAAAAGATTACTCAAAAACATTTGGTATCCTTAATTGATGATACTGAAACAATATCTCAAAAAAGAATTATTGATGCTTTTAATTTTTTTGAAAGTAAATTAAGTTCAATGGATTCTGAAAGTATTGACTCTATTTTTTCAACACTAGAAAATGCAGTTATTAGTACATTTTATATATCAAATAAAGTTGAAGCAACTCAGGTTTTTGAATACCAGAATAATCGTGGGAAAGAATTATCAAGATTTGAAGTAATAAAAGCATATTTAATGCATCAAATATATTTGAATAGTACAGACAATACTCATGCCAATAATATTATTACGGATATTCAAGGAATAATATCAAAAACATATAGATACATTGAATCTGTAGAAGGATTTTTTTCTGAATCAGAGTTATTAAATAATTATTGTGATCTTTTTTATAATATAAATGGAAACATTAATGACATAAAAGAAACATTAGGTAGCGTATCTGATAAAACACAATGGATAAAATTATTTTTTGAGAATTTTGCAGAAATATGTCATAGTGCGAAAAGTATAGTAAGTAACAAAAATAAATTGATAATAATGAATTTGTTTTTTGTAGGAAACGAAATCAATTGGAAAATTGTTTTATTAACTTTATTTCACAAAGGGGATAATGAAGGAAAAATATTTGAAAATATTCTTATATTACTAGAAATATTATCTTTTAAATTCAAATTAGGCGATTATAGAACTGATTATTTAATGAGTTATTCTAAACGCTATTTTAAAGGAATTTCCGGTTATTCAATACAGAATTTGTTTAATGATATTTATACAGCATGCAATACTGGTTTTAAATGGTATTGGAATAATAACAACAATTTTTCATTATTAATTTCAAATTATTTTAAAAATGAAAAATATCATTATCATAGAAATATAATTAAATATGTTTTATGGCAGTATGAAAACTATTTACGAGGTAAATATAAATCCAGAGCATTACTTGATAAAGATCTGTATAATATTTATACTATAGAACATATTAGCCCACAGAATCCTTCTGATATTGAATATACCGAAGATTTTAAAAAAAATTATTTGAATCTTGCCGGTAATCTTGCTCTTTTAACTCAAAATCAAAATAGTAGATTTAGTAATAAATCATTTCTGTTAAAAAAAGAGTTATTTCAAGATACGGCTCTCTCAAGCTATACAGAAATTAGAGCATGTGACAATTGGGGAGAAACAGAAATTTTATCAAGGCATCAAAAAATATTTGATTTTGTCGAAAATTATTTCGATTTCAGTAAAAGAGAAATAAAATAAGGCGACATCCGTGTCGCAGTTCTTGGGTATTACAAAGCCCAGCCCTTGCCGATAACGTTCCGCGTGTAGCCGAAGTTGCCGAAGCGGAGCGA